>Ga0307468_100000030_pt1 | contig 93090 bp, 32 predicted proteins | sample atmdna_FD_203085 | JGI IMG/M metagenome (GOLD analysis project Ga0307468, IMG submission 203085) | Hardwood forest soil microbial communities from Morgan-Monroe State Forest, Indiana, United States - atmos_gases AM2C_05 | ecosystem: Environmental > Terrestrial > Soil > Temperate forest > Bulk...
GCGGCCCGAACAGTTCCCAGACCGAATCGACAAAGCTCAGAGAGGTCTTCAGGCAGCAGACCTCGCCGGGCAGGAAGGGGAAGGCTTTCCACATCCAGTCGAAGCGGTTGAGGCTGGCGCGGTGCGTTCCCATCACCCCCTTGGCTCTTCCGGTCGACCCGCTGGTGTAGATGACGTAGGCTAAATCAGCAGGCGTTGCTCCACTGTGTGAATTGCCCTCGTATGAATGCCCGCCGGCGCTCAGTTCCGCAAGCAGGCGGTCGAGGTAAACCACCTCGGCATGATCACAACTAAGATAGTCGGCAAGCGACTGCTCCGTCAGCAGAATTGATACTTCCGCATCCTCTAGCATAAACCGCAGCCGCTCCAGCGGATAGGATGGGTCTAGGGGCACATAACTAGCGCCCGATTTAAGGATTCCCAGCAGCCCGATCACCATCTCTGCCGACGGCTTGATGCAGATGCCGATTCGCACTTCAGGCCCCGCCCCTCGCGTCTTGAGGCAGCCGGCCAGGTAATTTGCGTGCTGGTTCAACTCCTTATATGTCAGGGCCTGCTGACCGTGGACTATCGCGACTCGGTTTGGCGTGCGCGCGGCTTGCGCCTCAAACAACTCGTGGATACATTTGTCGCCAACATAATCTGCCTGCGTATTATTCCAATCAACCAGCAGTTGTTGTCTCTCGCTCTCTGATAAAACTGAGTAATACTCATACCGGCCTGAAGGATTTGCAGCCATCTCCCCCAGAATTTTGCGGTAGTAGCCGCCCATCCTGGTCATCTGTTCGTCGCATAGCGCCGCCGTATCATAATCCAGTTTCAGCTTGATCTCTGCGGTGTAGATGTTGACGCTGAAATGCGCCATCAGCGTGAAGTTCGTTTCCGCAAATGTACTGGCTTCCAGAACCCGAAGATGATCTACCCCTGCCAGTTTGTCCAGCACATGAAAGTGCACAAAGTTGAATACCGTTTCAAAGAGCAATCGTCCGCCAATCAGCTTCTGCATCTCGACGAGCGGATACCATCTCAGCGGCATCATCTCTCGCTCGCTCTCCAAGGCTTGCCGCGCAAGCTCTTCCCAGGTTCCTCCGCGCAGCTTCACACGCATCGGCAAGGTGTTGAGAAACAATCCCAACACCTCATCGCCGCCGGCCCCTTCCGTTCTCCCATTAGAAACCAACCCGGTGATGACATCGGTTTGACTGCTAAGAATGCTCATTACCCTGAGGTGGGCGGCCAGCAACACACTCTTGAGCGGTGCCTTTGCCACGCGGGCCAGATGTCTCAACCCGCTACTGACTTCAGCCGGCAAGGCAATCTCAAGCTGCTTGACCCTTGGCGTATCAGCGGCCCGATCATCTCGCCGCCAGCGGGGCAGCATCGTGATCGAACTGCCTTTAAGCCTTTCATACCAGGCGGCGCGCTGTTGATCGGATTCGACGGCCTGCCGCTCCATGGCCACGTAATCTCTGAACGACGCGCCGAGTGGTGCCGGTGGCGGCGCGTTTGAGTGTTCGTCCGTGAGATACAATTTGAACAACTCGGCCAGCATCAACGCCACGCTCCAGCCATCCAGGATCGCGTGGTGATCGCTCTGCGTGAACTGAAAGGTCTGCTCACTGCGCCGATGCACGTGGAAGCGCAGCAGCGGCGCTTTGCTCCAGTCAAACTTCCGTCCTTTTTCAACCTCCATCCATTCGCTGAGGGCTTTCTCCTGCCCTTCAGGAGATAATTCGCGCAGGTCGTCTACTTCCAGGCATACCGACGTTGAGGAATGAACCAACTGTAGCGGCTCATTGAAACTGGTCATATCAAATGAAGTGCGCAACATATCGTGCCGCGCCAGTAACTGCTCGATGGCCCGCGTTAATCTCGGCAGGTCGAACGACGCTTCAACATGCAGGCTAAGCAGGTTGTGATAAAATGCGATGGCCGGATTGAACTCGCTATGAAAGAGCATGCCTGATTGCAGCCTCGTGAGCGGATAGGCATCTTCGACATCGCCGGGCAGCTTCGCGCGGTCACCTGGCGAGATCAGGCTGAAAGGCCGGCTCGACTCTGAGTCGCCGGGCGCTGCCGAGTGCGAAGCTAGGACTTGCGCCAACTCAGAGATGGTCTGATGCTGAAAAATTTGCTGAAGCGAAAAACTCAGGCCGCGCTGCTGCCCTAGCGACAGCACCCTGATGCTCAAGATAGAATCGCCTCCCAGTTCAAAGAAGTTGTCATTGACGCCCACCTCTTCGACCCGCAGGACTTCTGCCCAGATCTCTGCCAGCGCCTTCTCAGCCACGGTGCGCGGCGCTTGGAAGGCGGCACCGGCCAACGGCCTTAGCCAGTCGCCCGCCGGCAGCGCCCGCCGGTCGAGCTTGCCGTTGGCCGTCAACGGCAAGCTCGCAAGCACGACGAAGGCGGCAGGGATCATATACTCTGGCAGGCGGGCTTTGAGATAGTCGCGCAGATCGCCGACCGCTAACTCGGCATCCGGGTTGGCGACCAGATAAGCGAGCAGGCGCTTGTCACCGGGCAGATCTTCGCGGGCGACAACGACGGCCTCGCGCACCGCCGGCGATTGGCGCAGGGCGGCTTCGATCTCGCCGGGTTCGATGCGGAAGCCGCGAATCTTCAGTTGATGGTCGCTGCGACCGAAGTACTCAATGTCCCCATCGGCACGGTAGCGCGCCAGGTCGCCGCTCCTATATAGTCTTGCGCTTGCCTGCCCCGCGTACTCGTCCGGGATAAACCTCTCACCCGTGACCTCCGCTCGATTCACATATCCTCTCGCCAGCCCCTCGCCTCCTATGTACAACTCACCGACCGTTCCCACAGATACCACACGCTGCCACTCATCCAGTATGTATGCCCTCCCGTTGCTGATCGGCACACCTATCGTAGGCTCCTCGCTCGCACCCTTCTCGACCTCCTTGATGGTCGAGTAGGTCGTGTCCTCGGTCGGCCCGTACAGATTGCACACTCGCTCGACGTTCCCCTGCCGGTACACCTCCTGCGCGAGTCGGTTCTTCAGCACCTCGCCCGCCAGGTTCACACTGACCACGCAGCCCGGCACCGCCTTCATCCTCACTAGCTCTGCCATCGCCGAAGGCACTGTGTTGATCAGCGTGACGGCCTGATCCGCGAGCAGCCCCGTGAACTGTAGCGCGTTCGGAGCCAGCACCGCTTTACCTCCCAGGCCGAGCGGAGCGAACAGTTCGAACACCGACAGGTCGAAGCAAATCGAAGTCGATGCAAGCACCGCCGACAACTCTCGCGGGCTGTAGTGATGCGCCACCCAGTTCAAGAATGCCACGGCGCTGCGATGCTCGATGGCGACCCCCTTCGGCTTGCCCGTTGATCCCGACGTGTAGATGATGTAGGCCAGATTACTGCTATCGACTCCGCTAGCCGGGTTGGCGTTTAATGAAAGCCCCGCCGGGCGCGGATCACAGAGCAAGCGATCAATGCAGACGACTTTGGCTTCATCGTAGGAGAGCCGGTTAGCCAGTGAGCGCGCGGTTAAGAGTACGGACACTTCGGCATCCTGTAGCATGAACTGAAGCCGCTCGGTTGGGTATTCCGGGTCTAGCGGAACATAGCTCGCGCCTGATTTAAGAATGCCCAGCAGCCCGATCACCATTTCCAGAGATCGCTTAATACAGATCCCTATCCGCGCGTCAGGCCGCGCCCCGCGAGCCTGTAGGAAGAAAGCCACATGATTGGCGCTGCGCTTCAACTCTGCATATGACAGTATGGCCTCTCCATCCACGACTGCAATTGCATCCGGGGTGCGCTCCGCTTGCGCCTCGAACAATTCGTGAATGCATTTGTCGCGCGGATAATCGGCGCGCTTATCATTCCACACAAAGAGAATTTGATCCTTCTCTGGCTCTGATAGTGGTGAAAAATACTCGTACCGACCCGACGGATTGGCAGCCATCGCCGAGAGAATATTCCTGTAGTAGCCGCTGATATTTTGTATTTGCTCTTCGCACAAAGCCGCCGCGTCATAATCCAGCCGCAATTTTATTTCTGCCGAGAAGATGTCCAGGCTGAAGTGAACCATTAGCGTGAAGTTGGTTTCCGCATGAGTCCTCACATCAAGGACGCGAAGATTATTCATGCCTTCCAATTTATCCAGTACGTGGAAGTGTGTGAAGTTGAATGCCGTTTCAAAAAGACTTGGCAGGCCGACGGCTTTCTGTATGTCTGCGAGCGGATAGCGCCTGAGTGGCATGATCTCTCGTTCGGCCTCAAAGGCCAGGCGCGCAAGCTCTACCCAAGCGCCGCCCGTCAAGCCCGCACGCAGCGGCAATGTGTTGAGTAACAATCCGAGAATTTGATCTCCCCCGCTCTCTTCCGGTCTGCCATTAGAAACCAGACCTGTGACGATATCTGTTTGGCCTGTGAGGAAGCTCAGGACTTCCAGGTGCGCGGCCAGCAAAACATTCTTCAGCGGCGCTTGCGCAAGGCGGGATAGATGCCTCAGCCCCTCACCCACGTCGGCAGGTAAGCTAACTTCCTTTTGCTTGAGCCGGTGAGAGCTTTCCGCCCGGTCAACCCAAGTCCAGCGCGGCAGCCTGGCTATGGTAATGCCCTTGAGCTTTTCCGACCACGCCGAACGGTACTCGTCACATTCAATTGCTTGGCGCTCTAATTCCACGAAGTCACGAAACACCACGCCTCGTTGCAAATCATCCTTCGCTTGCGCGCGCTCGCCTGAGAGATACACCTCGAATAACTCTGCAAGCATGATGGCGACACTCCAACCGTCCAGGATTGCGTGGTGTTCAGTCTGCGTGAACTGAAACGACTGTTCCGTGCGGCGATGAATGTGAAAGCGCACAAGCGGGGCCTCACGCAAATCAAATTTCCGCCGCTTCTCGGCTTCCATCCAATCCTGCAAAGCGGTTTCTTGTTCATCCGCAGATAGGCCGCGCAGATCATCTACTTCCAACGGCACGGTTACAGATTTGCGAACCAATTGGAGAGGCTCGCTGAAATTCGCCAGATCGAAAGAGGTGCGCAACACATCGTGGCGTGCCAGGACTTGCTCAAGGGCACGCTCGACCCCAGGCAGGTCGAACGGCGCTTCCAGGTGTAAGCTGAGGATGTTGTGGTAGACTGCGCTCGAAGGATTATACTCGCTGTGAAACAGCATTCCTGATTGCAGCCTCGTGAGCGGATAGGCATCCTCGACATCGCCGGGCATCTTGGCGGGATCTTTCTGTGAGATTAAACTGAAAGGCTCGCTCGGTTCCCTCCCCTGGAGTTGCGATTGCTGTGATGAAACGGCTTGCGCCAACTCAGAGATGGTCTGATGCTGAAAGATTTGCTGAAGCGAAAAACTCAGGCCGCGCTGCTGCCCTAGCGACAGCACCCTGATGCTCAGGATGCTGTCACCTCCCAGTTCAAAGAAGTTGTCATTGACGCCCACCTCTTCGACCCGCAGGACTTCTGCCCAGATCTCTGCCAGCGCCTTCTCGGCCACGGTGCGCGGCGCTTGGAAGGCGGCACCGGCCAACGGCCTTAGCCAGTCGCCCGCCGGCAGCGCCCGCCGGTCGAGCTTGCCGTTGGCCGTCAATGGCAACTTCGCAAGCACGACGAAGGCGGCAGGGATCATATACTCTGGCAGGCGGGCTTTGAGATAGTCGCGCAGATCGCCGACCGCTAACTCAGCCTCCGGGTTGGCGACCAGATAAGCGAGCAGGCGTTTGTCACCGGGCAGATCTTCGCGGGCGACGACGACGGCCTCGCGCACCGCCGGCGATTGGCGCAGGGCGGCTTCGATCTCGCCGGGTTCGATGCGGAAGCCGCGAATCTTTAGTTGATGGTCGCTGCGACCGAAGTACTCAATGTCCCCATCGGCATGGTAGCGCGCAAGGTCGCCAGATTGATACAGGCGTGCTCCGGGCTTGTCGCTGAACGGGTCGGGAACGAATCTCTCGGCAGTCAATTCCGCACGCTTGATGTAGCCGCGCGCCAGACCTGTGCCGCCCACATACATTCCGCCCGGAACTCCTATTGGCATGGGCTGCTGATTTTGATCAAGAATATACATCTGAAGGTCGGGAATCGGGCGTCCGATGACGCTGCCTTCACACTTACTTATGTCTTCGGACGTTAGCGGGCGATAGGTAACGTGCACCGTCGTTTCAGTAATGCCGTACATGTTGATCATCAGATGATCAACATCGCCATAATGATGAACCCAGGGCCCCAGGTTTTGAAGGTTGAGAGCTTCGCCGCCAAAGATGACCCGCCGCAGCGCCAATCTACTGTCTTCAGACGTTGATAAAGCCACATGACTGAGTTGATAAAAAGCCGATGGAGTTTGATTCAGGATGGTTACCTGATGGGCGCACAGCAACTCATAGAAGGACTCAGGCCGCCGGCTCACCCAGTAAGGCACGACCAGCAGCCGCCCGCCAAACAAGAGCGCCCCCCAAATCTCCCACACCGAAAAGTCGAAGGCGTAAGAGTGAAACAGGGTCCAGATGTCCTGCTTATCGAAAGCAAAGTAGGGTGAGGTAGCGGCAAACAGACGGGTGACATTGAGGTGGGTAATAAGGACGCCCTTGGGCCTGCCGGTCGAGCCTGAGGTGTAGATGACGTAAGCCGCGTTATCGGGAGTTATGCCGACGTTGAGGTTTTCGCTACTTTCATGGGAAATGGCATTCCAGTCTGCATCGAGACGGATCACCTGAGATGGCAGTTGCTCGATCCCATCAAGAAGGTCTTGCTTTGTAAGTAAAAACGAGATTTGCGAATCTTCGAGCATAAAAGCCAAGCGGTCTTTCGGATATGCAGGATCCAGCGGCACGTATGCGCCGCCTGCTTTTAACACCGCAAGTATCGCAATAATCATATCGGCAGATCTGTCCATGCAGATGCCTGTGAGTTCCTCCGACTCGACGCCCAACCCGCGCAGGTAACGCGCCAGTTGATTGGCTCGCTGATTCAACTCAAGATAAGTGAGTTGCAAATCCTCGGATGCGACGGCTACTGAATTCGGCTCGCGCTCAACCTGTAGCTCGAATAGTTGATGTATGGATTTATCTTGCGTGTACGTCGCCTCGGCATTATTCCACTCAATCAAAAGTTGGCGGCGTTCGGCTTCGGTCAAGAGCGGCATTTCCGATAAGGGCTGTGCTAAATTCGTCACGACCGCTCTCAGCAGGTTGTGAAAATGGCCGAGCATTCGAGCAATCGTCGGGGCATCGAAAATGTCCGTGCTGTATTCCCAGAGCACCGTGATCTCATTGTGCTCTGCGCCGGAAGCCTGCCCGATTAATTGCTCCGTGTGTGGGACGATGACCACGTTCAGGTCGAACTTCGCCGACCGGTTATGAGCGTTCATTACGCTGAGCGTCAATCCGGGCAGTTCCAGTTCCCGCGTCGGCGCGTCCATAAAGGAAAACATCACCTGAAAAATCGGGTTATAACTCAGGCTCCGCGCAGGCTTCAGTTCTTCGACCACCTTCTCGAAAGGCAAATCCTGATGAGCATAAGCTCCCAGGCATACGGCGCGAACACGCCGCAATAACTCTTGGAAGGTTGGGTTGCCGGAGAGGTCGGTTCGCAGAACCAGCGTGTTGATAATCATTCCAAGCAACCCTTCAATCTCACTCCACCGCCGGTTGGCGATCCCTGATCCTACAAGAATCTCCTCTTGGAATGTGTATCGGTATAGCAGCGCATTGAAGGCCGCAAACATCGTCATGAATAACGTGACTCCCTGCTGACGACTCACGGCCCTTAGCAATTTCGCAAACTCTTGATCAATAATTAATGTCTGCTCGTCCCCCCGGAAACTTTGTACAGGGGGACGAGGCCGGTCAGCAGGCAGTTCGAGGACTGAAGGAGCGCCCGCGAGTTGCTGTATCCAGTAAGCAAGCTGCGTTTCAAGCACGTCGCCCTGTAACCACTGCCGCTGCCAGTAGGCGAAGTCTGCGTATTGCAGAACGGGCGCGGGCAGTGGCGATTCTTTGCCGGCAGCGAAGGCCGCATAGACCTCTAAAAAATCGCGCACCAGGACGCCTTGCGTCCACCCGTCGTGAACCAGATGGTGCTCTGTAAGCACCATCACATATTCCAGTTCCGCCAGCCGCATCACGACGACGCGCAACATCATGTCTCTTTCCAGATCAAAAGGATGTTGGCCCTTCTCTAAAATCACCTGCCCGACCCGCGCATCTCGCTCATCTTCCGGCAACCCGCGCAGATCGATCACTGGCACAACGAATGGCTGCGGCGGATGAATGAACTGAATGGGCCGCCCGTCTACCAGGGGGAATGTTGTTCGTAGGATCTCGTGTTGGCGCACAAGCTCAGTGAACGTGCGCTCAAGCACTCCGACCTCAAATGGCCCGGTGATTCGTATTGCTCTGGGGATGTAGTAGGACGTGTTGTTCGGATCCAGCTTGCATAAAAACCACAACCGTTCCTGCGCGAATGAGAGAGGAAAATCTCTATCGCGCGGTACGGGTCGGATCGGCGCGATTTCTAATCGTTGCGCTGAACTAAGCGCATCCTTTGCCGCTGCGGCCAACCCCGCCACGGTTGGATTCTCAAACAAGCTGACCAGAGGCAACTCAATCTGAAAAGCTTCTCGCAGGCGGGCAATGATTCGAGTCGCCAAAAGCGAGTGGCAGCCGAGGTGGAAGAGGTCGTCATCGACCCCCAGCGATTTCAGCCCCAGTAATTCGGCACAAACGCCGGCGATCAACTCTTCTTCAGGGGTGCGAGGCGCGACGAATGCTTCCTCTAGGTCGCGCCTGGACATTTCAGGCACAGGCAAGGCGCGCCGGTCGACTTTCCCGCTCGGAGTTACCGGCATCTCGTCCAGCGCCACAAAGGCCGAAGGCATCATGAATTCCGGCAGCCGTTCTTTCAGAAAGTTGCGAAGTTGACCAACCGAGGGCCGCTCGCCGCCAGTGGTCATGTACGCAACGAGCAGCTTGCTTCCGGGCACATCTTCGCGAGCCATAACGACTGTCTCATTGATTGCGGGGTGTTGGCGCAAAGTCGCCTCGATCTCTCCAAGCTCTATGCGGAAGCCCCGGACTTTTACCTGATGATCGGCTCGACCAACGAATTCAAGATTGCCGTCTGCCAGACGGCGGGCGAGGTCGCCAGTTTTATAGAGTCGCAACCCCGGCCTATCACTAAAGGAATTGGGGATGAACTTTTCAGCAGTCCGGTCAGGGAGATTGACATAACCACGGCTGAGGCCCACACCGCCAATGTGTAATTCGCCCACTACTCCGATGGGAACAGGTTGCAAATACTTATCGAAGACGTATGCCTGAGCGTTTGCAACCGGACGCCCAATCGGCACTTCGCTCAGCGAGCCGCTGGCTAGAACGGGCGATAGCTCGCAGAGGGTTGAAACGATGGTCGCTTCGGTAGGGCCATAGGTGTTGATAAGCTGAATGCGTTCGCGCACATCTTTCTGCCACGTTGCCAGGCGTTCGGGGAGCGCCCGTTCCCCTCCGATGATCACCAGGCGCAGGCAGGCGACGGAATTCCATTCCGCCGCAGACATGTTTGCCATCAGTTCATGCCAGTACGCCGTAGGTAAATCCAGAACGGTGAGTTCCATCGAACGAACCTTCTGGAGAAATACGGAAGGAGAAGCGAGCATCGAATCGTCCCGCAGCACGAGCGTCCCGCCGCGTATCAAACAGGGATAAATCTCTTCGGCGCTGGTGTCAAAGCTGATGGATGCAAACTGCAAGACGCAATCATGGCTTTCCAATCCATACTCATCCGCAGCGGCTTCTGCGTAATTCACCAGTGACCCATGCTCAATCATTACGCCCTTGGGCTCTCCCGTAGAACCAGAGGTATAAATTACATATGCGAGGTTCTCAGGCATCACACCGGCGATAGGATTCTCCAGGCTTTCCTTAGCGATGACCGCGCTATCTGAATCCAGGCAGATCAAGTTAATAACCGAAGCGGGTGCGCGCTCGATCAAATGCCGATGGGTCAACAACACCGTTGCCGGCGCATTATTAATGATCAGGTCAATCCGCGCTTGCGGGGTGATTGGGTCGAACGGCAGGTATGCCCCGCCAGCCTTGAGTATGCCCAGCAAGCCGATCAACATCTCCACTGATCGCTCTAGGCAAATGCCGACAATCACGTCAGGCCCTACGCCCCGCGCGATTAGATAATGAGCCATCTGGTTGGCCCGACGATTCAATTCAAGGTAAGTCAACCGATGATTTCCGCAGGAAACCGCAATTGCGTGCGGGGTTCGCTCCACCTGAATTTCAAATAATTCGTGAGCGCACCTGTCGCCTGTGAAATCCTTTCGCGTGTGGTTACACTCCGTCAATACCTGGCGCAGTTCGGCTTCCTTCAATAATGGCAAGTCTGATAGACGGCGATTGGGGCCTGAGATGATGCCCTCAAGCAGAGTCTCAAAATGTCCGGCCATCCGATGAATCGTAGAGGCATCGAATAGATCAGCGTTGTATGACAGCCAGGTGTACAGCGAGCCTCCGGCCTCAATCATTTCCAATTCCAAATCAGATCGCACCTGCTTCTTTTCTAGCGGGAAAACCTTCATCCACAGTCCGCCGACGTTCACCCCCGACGCCCGCTCATTGAAGATGGACGCGGCCTCCTCAAACCTGTGCGGCTTCTGAAAAATGAAGGTGGCTTGAAACAGCGGCGGACGACTGGGGTCGCGGGCGGGCTGTAGGCGCTCGGCGATGAGGTGCGAAGGGAAATCCTGATGATCGAGCGCTCCCAGCACCGTTTTGCGGACCTGCCGCAGAAAATCTTTGAACGTCACATCCTCATTGAAATTGATCCGCAAGACCAAAGCATTGAAGAAGCACCCGACGATATTCTCGAACTCAGCCCGATTTCTCGCAGAAGTCGGGGAGCCAACGAGAATATCCTCTTGAGAACTGTGGCGGTGCAAGATCACGGAAAAGGCGGCAAGAAGGATGACGTAAAGCGTCGATTCTTCGGCATCAGCCAGCGCTTTGAGATGGCGGGTGAGTGAATCACTCAGCTTGAGTTGATGAGCCTCCCCGCGATAGGTTTGCACCGGGGGCCGGGGGCGATCTGTTGGTAAGTTTAAGACGGGCAACTCGCCGGCCAACTCTTTCGCCCAGTATGACCAGAGCCGCTCGCCTTGCGGGCCACCGAGCATCTCGGCCTGCCAACGAACATAATCTGTATACTGCAAAGGGAGGGAAGGTAAGATCGGCTGTGTGCCATTCCTCTGGGCAGGATAGAGCGCCCGAAGTTCATCTATGAGGTTCCAGAAAGACCACCCATCCATCGCAATATGATGCACCACGAGCAATAGAACATGCGCTTTCGCCGACTGGGTAAACAAGCGGACCCGAATTACCGGCCCCCGCTCCAGATCGAATGGCCTATAAGCCTCTTCTTCCAGGCGTTGCTTCAAATCCTCAGGCTCCAATAGCGAACAGTCCAGCGCTTCAAAAGCGACTTTTTGATGAGCGAGAACGATTTGGGCAGGCTGGCCGTCACGCGATAAATAAATAGTCCGCAGGCAGGGATGGCGAACCACCAGAGCTTGAAACGCGCCCTTCAAAGCATCGGCATCTACTTCGGCAAAAATCTGCGCCGCGAATGCATTGTTGTATCCCGCGCTCTCTGGCGAGAGTTGATAGAAGAACCACAGAGACTGTTGAATCTGGGAGAGGGGGTGCGCCGTCGTACTCTCCTCGCTCGCGGGCAGATGGATTAAGGGTGCATGAGACGATCCATCCAATAGACCGAGTATCTCGGCTGCAAGGTCAGATATGCTGGAACCTTGAAGGAACTTCGTTAAAGCGAGTTGAACATTCAACCCCGCTTCCGTCTGGTTTCTCAACTCGACTGCCGTCAATGAGTCTATTCCGAGCGCCGTCAAAGGCGTGCGCGGATCAATAAGGGAGAGATCTCTCCTCAGCACCCGCGCCACCCGTTGTCGAAGGTAAGATTCCAAGAGTCGTAGGCGTTCGTCGCCAGGCGAATCGAAGATGGCTTCAGCATTCAACCCTGCGGCGATCTCATCAGCGTAGCCGTCTTCCAGCAGGCTTCGTTTGACTTCCTGCAATGTACCTTCGAGGAATCCGGCCCGGCAGGCATGTCGCTGAACCTTGCCGCTGGATGTCTTGGGGATGTTCCCGGCTTGCAACAGGACTACGCCATAGGCTTGCAAATCATGATTTTCGGACACCCCTCGACGTATCGAATCGATTGCCACATCAAGATCAGGATTGTTGCTGAGATCAATTTCTTGTACCACGATCAAGTGTTCCGCGCCCGCGACCTGCGTGGAGAAGGCCGCTCCGCATCCCGGCCTGAGCGAAGGGTGAGATTTTTCTACGGTGAATTCAATATCCTGCGGGTAATGGTTAAGCCCTCGGACGATGATCAAATCCTTAAGCCGCCCGGTAACGTAGAGTTCCCCATCCTGCACGAAGCCTAGGTCTCCAGTCCGCAGAAAGCATCTGCGGTCGTCTCCCTGTAGCGTGGCTTGGAACGTCCGCTCGGTTTCTTGCGGGCGCATCCAGTATCCTTGAGCGACGCTTGGCCCTGACAGCCAAATTTCTCCAATCTGGTCGCGCGGACATTCGATGAATGATTCAGGATCAACGATGACGAGTTCCTGACCAAGAAGCGTTCTCCCACAGCCTGTGATGGATTGAGTATCTTCATCATGCTGCTGAGCTTCGACGACTTTATTCTTTTCCAGTAGTCTGACTTGAAGAGTCTTGACGATGGGCGGGGCAGATTTCAGGCTGCCGGAAACCATCAGCGTGGCCTCGGCAAGTCCATAGCAAGGATAGAAGGTCTCGCGGCGGAAACCGCATGACTCAAATGCTCTGAAAAATCGCTCCAGGGATTCAGCGCGGATCGGTTCAGCCCCATTGAAAGCCACTGACCAGTTGCTCAAGTCGAAGCTCGCCCGCTGCTCGGCAGTGATCTTTCGCGCGCATAGGTCGTAGGCAAAATTAGGGCCTCCACTGGTGGTTGCTTTATAATGGGAAATCGCCTGTAACCAGCGGGCCGGACGCTGTAAGAAGGCCATTGGCGAGATCAACACGGCGGGAATTCCCGCGTAAAGCGGTTGCAACACGCCGGCCATGAATCCCATATCATGAAACGTCGGCAGCCAGGACACGTACTTATCGCCAAGCGAATGCTCTACCGCTTGATAGACGAGCTTCGCATTATGTAAAAGGTTGCGATGCGTGAGCATCACCCCCTTGGGCGCTCCCGTCGATCCGGATGTGTATTGAAGAAATGCCAGAGCATCTTGATTTACATCTGGCTCCTGCCAATCATCTACTGAACCCGCCGTGGCCTCGTCGTGAGATAACCATCGCAATTCTTTAAGTCCAGGAATTTGCCGGAACATCCCTTGTGCCATCGCCAGGATTGGTGAAGTCGTGAGCACTATTTTTGCCCTTGCGTCGGCAGCAATGGCTTGAAGCCTGGGCAGAGTCCGGTTGAGTCGAGCAGGGTCGGGCGGGTAGACAGGCACGGCGACGACACCGGCATAAAGGCAGCCGAAAAAGCCCGCGATGAACTCAAGTCCAGGAGGGTAAACAAGCAACGCTCGCTCTCCCGATGCGTTCGATTCTGCAAGCAAGTTAGCGATGGCGCGGGCCTGCCGGTCTAACTCTTCATAAGGGAGATTTATCTCTTCGCTCTCCCCATCCGCCAGGAAGGTATAACCGACCGTCTGTGGCTGATGTAGCGCCCTCCATCTGAGAAGTTCAACTAGGGTGGTTGAGTAAAAGGCCCTTTCGGAAATATGGTCGGAATTAATATCCGGATAGTTATTCATCCGCTCCTCGTTTACCGGAAAACTTGAAACCAAGTTTCCTGTGAATCACGCCTGCACACGCACTTTTATTGAGAGTTTCTTTCAGAATTAGCCCGTTCGCGTCCAAGTGATTTGAGATTGATTCGGCGTGATCGCTGCTCTTGTTCGGCGGCAGAAGCCCGATTTTCAGCGATGTTGCGAAAGCCGCATGGCAGTTAAATATTCGTATTGAGATGGCAAGGATCTGCACAAATGATTGGTTCTCTCTTTAATCGCGCCGAAGGTTGCCAGCGCTTTCTGCGCATCGATGTGATCTAAGGCAGGCAGACTGTGCTCAGGCCGATAACCGAGGCCAAGGAGCATCACCGAATAGGAGTAAGACTCGAAGCCGTGATAGCAGGGGTTGATGTTTCTGTTATTTGGCAGTCGCATCCTCCATAATTTCAGTTGCTCCTTTACTCCTTCGGGGATCATTAGCTCGTGCTTTGTTGCTTCCCAAAACGGCGTGTCCTTTCTGCTGCTGGTATAATAATGAAGAATTAAAAAGTCTCGGATGCCATCTATACATTCTGCCACCGCCTTATTGTAGCTCTTGGTCAATTCTTCATTGAACTGCTTGTCTGGGAAATCGGCAACTAAGGCTTCGATTCCGTGTTGAATGAAAAATATGCCTGTAGACTCCAGAGGCTCAACGAATCCACTGGAGAGCCCGATGGCTACACAGTTTTTGACCCAAGAGTTTCGGCTCCTCCCAATCCTCATTTTTATATGTAATGGCGTACAGTCGTCAGATGCGCTCCCCAAGTGCTTTCTAAATTCTTTCTCCGCATCATCTTGCGAAATGAACGCACTTGAGTAAACGTATCCGGTTCCATCCCTTCCGTATAGCGGTATATTCCAGACCCATCCGGCGCTCAGCGCGGTCGCCGTCGTATAGGGATTAATCCCATCTTTGGCAATATCTCGTGGGATCTGCATGGCCATGGCTCGATCACATAAAAGGGATTCGGAAAAAGAGATAAACGGCTCGCCCAGTGTCTTATTGATCAATAACCCTCGAAACCCTGTGCAATCGATAAACAAATCTCCTCGGATATTGCCATTCTCTTTGGTGACGACATGAGCGATGTGGCCGTCCTCTGTCAGCTTTACATCCACCACATCATCGAGAATGTGTTTGACGCCTTTTTGCACGGCATAATCTCTCAAGAAATTAGCAAGTAAGCCCGCATTAAAATGATAAGCATAAGGGTACTGTATCTTTAAATCTTGGAGCATATTTTTTTGAAACGCTCGCTCGGATGTAAAATGCTCCTCAACTTTGCTATCGAAGACTCTGCCATCGAGATACTTCGGAGACCGCTTGCTATTACACAAGGCCGGAACGGTAAAGCAGGAATCGTCGTAGGTTCCCAGCTTCTCTTGGAGTTTTAGCCACCACTCACCAATATTGAATCCGTCGACGATCTCGTATCGCTGAAAGGGGTGATAGAAATGTTGTCCTTCCGCATTCCAATTGACAAACTTGATGGCCAGTTTATAAGCCGCGTTGCAATGCGGCATCCATTCATGCTCTTCCAGCCCTAAAAAATCGTAGAACAATTTGATGGTGCTGAATGTGGCTTCACCAACTCCAATAGTTGAGATATTCGATGATTCGACAACCGAAATCTGAAGGCTTTTGCCAAAGGCTTTATTCAAGTAGGCGGCGGTCATCCACCCTGCCGACCCTCCACCGACGATCACTACGTTTTCTACTTTGTTTGACATGGATTCACCCCTGTAGACTAAGCTCTCATTCCCTATCGTTATTACGTAAGGAAAATCTGCCATTGCCTCGCAGACTTTCCCTCTTGTGTTGCAGGCTTTCGCCGCATCGTGCGCTGAAGTCTTCTATCAGGTAAAGTCCGACCCTTGCGCGTAGCTTGCGGAATGTTTTTGATTGTCGGCAAGGACTCGTTAACTATCCGAAGCCATCGCCGTATAGCTATGCCTCGCTCGCAACAGATCATCAATCAACTGCTCAACCTCTGGGCTGTTTAACTTATCTTCGATCCCTTCAATATCCATAATCCGGTCTATGATTGCGCGCTGCTGCCGGTCAACGCTCAGGGCCTCTGCATAAGGCATACAGGAAAAGGTTATCATCGAGTATAGATCCTTATATTTTTCGGGATACATCCGATTGATCTTCCGTTCTATTTCTTTTTTCAGTAAGAACTTTCGATCTCCTACAAGATCACGCAATTCAATGAAGTGCTCGACACACAAATCAGCGATGGCATCAGTGTTCGTTTTACGATGCTTTTCATATTCATTGAAAATGGCTTTCCAGTCCGCGCCGTATTTCTGCATACACTCATAGATCACGGCGCAATCCTCGAATCCGGCATTCGCCCCCTGGCCGTAGGAAGGGTATATTGCATGCGCCGCATCACCAATGAGTACGACCTTATCTTGGAAAGCCCACGGGAAACACTTTATGGTGACCATCGAGGTCGGAGGGTTCGCAAAGAATTCCGAAACCAGATTTGGCATATGTGGCATGGCATCAGAGAATGATTCTTCAAACCGCCTCAACAGATCTGCCTCCGTTCTAACCGATTCGAAAGAAAGCTCTCCCTCGAATGGGATATGCCAGGAGCAAGTGAAGCTGCCATCCAAATTCGGGAAGCCGATCAGCATGTAGTGACCCCTCGGCCAAATATGCAGCACGTTTTTTTCTGAAACCCAACCGCCAGTCGCCGTGGCAGGGATGCTCAATTCTTTGTACCCCTGTTCCCAATACTGTTGAGAATAGTTGAATCGATTCCTCTTTTGTAATTGCAAACGGACGGCGGAATAAGCGCCATCACAGGCGAAGATGCTACTCGCTTTGTGGCGTTTAACCTGGCCTGTCTGAGCATTCGTCGTCTCTAGAGTAGCGGTCGCCAAATCAATCCCCGTGCACTTTTCATTGAAACGAAACTCTATGTCAAAGTTCTGTTCGGCGAAGTTCAACAGGGCGGTGTTTAAATCTCTTCGAGAGATCGAATAGATGGCTTCATTATTATTTCCATAAGGCTGGTAAGCCAGGTCGCCATTGACGGCGTGGATTAACCTTCCATACGCAGGCACAGATAGGCGGCGCACGATATCGCCAGCCCCGGCGCTATCTAACGCCCTGAACCCCCTGTCGCACAGCGTCAAATTGATAGATCGGTTCGCCGCCAGCGACGCTTCACGGCTATCCGGGGTTCGATCAAAGACAGTTACCCTATGCCCTTCTTTAGCAAGGAAAACGGAAAGCAGTGGGCCGATCAACCCGGCCCCTACGACGATTACCTCTGCCAAGCTTTAAGTTGGTTTCCTTTCAAGTTCTTGAAGCATCAACACGCAGAGCTTCAGGCGGATAACAACCAGGGGATGCGGAGCGATTCGCCGGCGACATGACAGCCTATTTCTATAGACTCGTGCCTGGATGTCCCAAACAACCCTTCATCTACTCATTGATGAGGTGTTGCCTAACTGAGCCAACTCCAGGGCAATCTTTGCCTGTTCATCTAAGACCGCATCAATATCCGACTCTTTGGTGAGGGGATTGGCAATCACCGCGCGTAAGGCAGCAATGGGCGTCGCTGTCCCGTAGCAACTCGCGTCCAGTTTTGTTCGTGATACAAAGCTGTGACCGGCACGCCGCTGAGACTTTTGGAGTGACTCGTTAAAATGGCTGATCGATTCATGATCGGACGTAGTCAGAAGCCTGCTGAGGGCTTTCTCCCTGAATGCCGCCGGGACATATCTGTAATTTAAGATATTAATTTCCGGATCGATCAATAGCTCAAACTCTTGCCGGGCGCGGATAGATTTTGCCATGTACTGAGTCTTGCGAATCCCCTCATCGATCAGGAAGCCATAGCCCCGGTGTCCAATGATGGTCAGCGCGGCGTGCAATAGTAAGGCCATCCCTGAACGAGAGCCTTCCAGCGAGCGTTTACCTAAATCGATTGATTCTTTTCGCACGATGTAGCGAGCGTGTCGTTCGATCACCTGCGCGGCTTTCGGGTCACGCAGCAAGAGCAGGCCGATTCCCATCGGTAAATATAGTTGTTTATGCCCGTCGATGGTCACTGAATCCGCGCGCTCTATGCCTGCAAGCTTATGTCGATGCTGATCTGAAAACAGGGTCGGCCCGCCCCAGGCGGCATCAACATGAAAGTGAATTTTTTCCTCATAGGCAATCTCTGCCATTTCCGTCAAAGGGTCTAAAGCTCCGGAATCAGTCGTCCCGGCAATTCCGACGATGGCCATGATATGCTGATTGCGGGCGCGGCAATCCGAAATGGCTTGCCGCAGCGCAATCAAGTCAATGCGATTATCACGTCCGACAGGGACTTTAATCAGACCTTTCGTGCCAATGCCTAATAGCTCTGCGGTTTTTTCAAAAGAGTAGTGCATGAGGCTTGAGCCAATGATGACGGCGCTCTTGTAGCCATAAAAATCGAGCGCAGCGTGCAAGCCCTCAGCCCCCACACCCGCAAATCCATTCGTAGCTTTTAGAGAGTTATTGCGCGCGCACCAGAGCGCCCCGATGTTCGCCACTGTGCCGCCGGAAACTACAATGCCCAGCGTGCTGTTGCTTTGTTGTATACACTGCTGATAAAAATCATCCGAAAAGTTGTAGATCAATCTATGCATCATCCCCAGAGCTTGCCGCTCATAAGGAGTCATCGCCTTTGAAGTTTCGACCTTTACCAGGTTTTGATTCATTGCGAAGATGAGCTTGCTTAGAGACCGCATAAAATAGGGGAGCGCAGAGGTCATGTGTCCTATGAATCGTGGCGAGGAGGTATTCGTCGAATGGGCGATGACCTTGTCTTCCAGGTATTCCAAGTAGCTATCAACCCTGCCGGGCCCGGCAGGAATCTGGCTGTTCTTGAATCCCTCTACCAGCGCCCCAAGCTCGACGCTGCTGCTGATTTGGGTCGAGCGCAAGAACTCCTGAATGATACCGGAAATCCGCGCATCGATCTCTTGCTCTGTGGATAAGGTTTCCTCACTGGGTGCAAACAGCTTCAATAAATTCTCTTCCATCTGGTTGCGCGCCGAGTTCGAATATCCTTCTTGAGGATCAGACATTTGTTTTACCCTTTTCTCCACTCTAATTTAGTTGATGACAAACCCTATGTGTCCTGGCCGATCATTGGGATCAATCGGCAGGAAGCCATGTTCTGAACGCAAAATTCTCATCCACCCAAGGATAAGATTTGCTTGGCAACGGCCATCCATCCGGCGATAGCGTTTTGATCTGCACAACCGACAGTTGAAGCCTGTCGGCGATTATCAGGGTTCGAGGCGCAGTGTAGCCTTTCTATCGCGCTCGACTGTGCCCCTATCGAATCGCAGCAATCGGTAATGCCCATCCTTCCAGTCAGCAAGGTAATCATCGTAATGTGGGGAGAGGAAATGGCCTGATTCCCCAATAGCCATTATGAAATGGCTGGCTTCCAAGTTCGATAAGTCGATGAGTTGCCGATACCCTGGCCCGACAAGCTGCTCAAAAGGCTGACTGGATCCAAACGGGCCGACATTGATCGTGCTCTTGTCGCCTCCATGAGGAACTGAGCGGCTAAAGAATCGTCGCAAAAGCCCAATATTATGGAATGGCCGGTGTTGGAATACGACGTTATGAATTTTGTCCCACCGCCAGGATTCCATTTTCTCGCCTAAGTTCGCACGCAAATCACTCAGCGCCAGATGTAAAGTGCTTTCTAAGACGCTGCTGCAAGTTTCTCGTTCCGGTGTTGTAAGGTCATCCCACCATTCACAGTTTGGGTCTTCGGCTACGAACAACAGAAAGCGACTCACGTAATCGAAGCGATTCTCATAACGGCTGATCAATTCAGAACCCAATTCATCACCGGCTATGGCGCGCGGCAACCGCGCCAGCCAAGTTTCGTATATTGCGGCGGCGGCGCTGTCGCCGCGAGTATCGCCATCCCACCCCTTGAGCAATTCAATAGCCCGACGCTCAGGCTCGTCCCCTGCGGTCACAAGCTTTAGTAGCAGCGGTAATAACTCCCGCGATTGTAAAGAAACCGTATCACTTTGAATGGCTGCATGATCTTCGGGGCTGATCTTTTCTTTCGCATTGAGCAATTGAGTAATCCGCTGTGCTCTATAGGCCGGGGCCCATAGGCGTCCGAGGAAATACGCATAATTAGCAGCAACCGGGCGGTTGTTAGCGGTAACAATCAAGTGCTCTGGCGGATTATATATATGCGGAAGCTCTTCAAAGGGAACCCAGCCGCCCCACTCATTAGCGCCCGTCCATCCTTCCGCAGGCAGCGATCCATCACTGTTGCTTCTAATAGGGATGCTCCCCGCTGCATAGTAGCCGATGTTACCTTCAACATCTGCGTAAACGAAGTTGAGAGTCGGGGCGACGCAGTCGCGCAGTGCTTGTTTAAATTCATCCCAGTTGCGGGCCTCGGAAATGCGGAGGAATGATTCGACGGTTTTGTCCGCAGGTTCAAGCGCCGTCCAACGCAAAGCCAGTGGCTCGGCAGGAGCTTGGGGCGGCTCGCCTCTCGGCACGGAACCGCTCGAATCAACCGCATCGGAGATAATCGGGCCGTGGCGTGTGATCCGCACGAGCTTATCTGTATCTGGGCCGCCCTTCACCTTAATGGTTTCGGTGATGAGTTGTATCGGTTCCATGCGCCCCTGAAATTCAGCCATCCGGCCCGTGGGGTCAAGGTGCTCACGATATAGGTCTTGTACATCGGATGAAAGGTGCGTTATGCCCCAGGAAATTGATCGGTTGTGACCGATGATGACCATTGGCAGGCCGGGAATTGTAGCGCCGGTTACATCAAGATCATTTGCCGAAAGGTGCACAACATACCATGTGGATGGAACACTCAAAGCCAGGTGCGGATCATTGGCTAGAAAAGGTTTGCCCGTGGCGCTCTTTGTCCCATCAATCACCCAGCTATTTGAGCCTAGATCAGCTGCGTTAGTACTACCGAAGCCGATATATTCGCTCACGCGCTCACTTAGTTCAGCGAGTTTCCCATATGTCTGATTGCTATTACGCATTTGCACAATGTCCGGACTATCATCAGGATAGGCGGGCATTAATTGATGAGATTTCTCAGGACCGAGTGCTTTAAAGAGATCATTAGCCAGGGTTTCGGTCGAGAAGCTTATGCCATCGAGGTTGAAGGCGACCATCTTGATCCAGGCAAGCACATCAGGGCCCGACCAGGGTTCGGGGGAAAGGCCAATAATCTTGTATTCGGGCGGAAGCTGGCTGCCATTGTGAGTGGCGATGAAGGCGTTAATGCCGCCAATATAGGCATCGATTACCTGTTTGGGCGCGGCTGGCAGAGAGTCCCAGGCGGACTGTGCAGCCCTGTAAGCGCCAAGCGTGCGCAAGAAGTGATCTTGTGATACTAGCGATGGACCGAACAGTTGCGACAGACGCCCCTGCTCAACCCGGCGCTGAATCTCCATCTGCCAGAGACGATCCTGCGCATGCAGATAGCCGAGACTCCAATAGGCGTCGAGCTTGTTCTGAGCGTAGATGTGAGGAACCGCATCAACATCGCGAATGATCTCCACAGCCGCGCTAAGTCCCATCACCTTTACATTACCTTCTACCTGAGGTAGTGATTGTCGAAGATAGAAGTAACCGGCACCGACTGCTACGACTATCAGGATCACGACCACAATTACAAACCATTTCAGTATTTTGAGTATGCGACGCATAGAAAATCTCTTGTCAGCGCCTATGATTCAAAAGCGCGGTCGACGAACGATGATTGAGTAGCAGCGATGGCGCTATTTCTAGCGTTCTTCCATCTTGCTCTTTAAGATTCCATCAACACTTGGAGCTTCCCTTTCTCTGGGAAAAGCAGCGCCTTGTGAGGATAGAAAACCCTAAGGCGAAAACCCCTGATCGAAAATCTGCGGTGCCACACCCCGACGTTTCGGCGCGAATCGGCTCGGCTCCGTTAAGCCATACTTGGGCTGCTCAGCTTGAACCTTCCCATTCTTAAGGACTGATTGTTATGGTAGTCCCCTGAGTAGAGCCCAGATCTGTCGCTAACACAAGATTCACGAATAGTTGTTTACGCGCTAGAAAAGCCAGTTCCTTTGCGGTTGAAAGCTATAGGATGCAAGCGGGCGCGGCGATTGAGGAAAGAGATGGGCCTGAAAGCCAAGCAAAAGAGGAGCAGGATGCCAACATCTAATAGACGCCAAGAGCTTGCGCGCTTTGAAAATCTAGTGAAGGATTTGCTGATCAAGCGCATCATTCAAGTCTGGGTCGGCTATATCACTCACATCAAGTTGCGCGGCGGTGAGGGTGTCTACTTAGCAATCGTTTTGAGGCGAATTTTGGCGGCGGAGTTGAGTCTGGGCGCTTTGCAGAAAGCCCTCGACGAAGGCAAGCCAGAGATTCATCATTCGGATCAAGGAGTGCAGATGCTGCTGGGAGAAGGCATCGTCATCTCGATGGCCGTAGCGGAATACGCCAAGCCGAATGGCTATATCGAATGAATCATCGGCACGATCAAAGAAGAAGATGTCTAGTTGAGCGAGTACGAAGATTATGAATCGGCACGGTCACATATCGGGCGATTCATTGAGGATGTATATCGAAAGAAGCGGATTCATTCATCCTCAGGTTATTTGGTGCCCGCAGAGTTCGAGGCCCAACGCATGAAAAAAGTAGCGGCGTCTCAACTCAAAATCGACTAAAACTCTGTCCGGTTTTACGGGACCACTCCACCCGTTGATAGTTTTTGCAAGCTCCCGCAATTTCAATGGCTAATGGCTTGCGAAAACCATCAAATCAATAATCATCCTGATGACTTAGAGATGCGTCGTTGCACTTCGTAATTGAATCCTCGAATCATTACAATTTAAGGCTGAGATGCATGCGCCGTTGGGCAAGAACACGCCTGTTATATGGTTAAGCCTTGGAGGAAGCTGTTTTACAGCAAGAAATATAACCACTAGAAAAGCTGTAAGATGCCATCATCTTTGCAGCAGATTTTTTCCGAGTAATTATCTCGATAGTTAATTGAGTCCCCTTCGGCTTGAGCTTGGCTTACGAAGACCATTTCAGCCCCAAGGCTTACTGCTTGTGAGGAAAGGAAATGAGGTCGATCCGGCCTGCTGTCATTCTGTTTTACAGATCCCTGACCGGCGGCATGGGCCGCTCGCTTATAACTTCTATCATTATTTTATATAGGCCTGTTGATTCAATTTCTAACTCAGCCATTATAGCTAGTTGCATTTGATTGTCAAGCAGATGTTATTTTCAAGTGTTATTTTGGTATAAATCATATGTAATTGTAATGAGATTTTTTGAAAGTACTGAGCTCGTTGATGAGGCCTTGAGACATCGGCAAAAGATCCAGCGCAGCGTGCTTCAGTTTGAGATTCCTGCCACGCCATCCAAAACCCCGTTCAACTGGACGCGATGCACCTGTTGATTGAGCAGGCCGGCCTGCAGAGTGTCCTTTGACATCGCGGCCACGCCGTTTGTTACGTCCGATAATAAAAAGAAAACGATTTACCAGGTGTTATCGGACTCATATTGCGCCTCCGTTCTGTTCCGTCAGGCCCCGCTCGCATTATCGGCAACCGCCAGGCGGTAGGACGTGGCCATCGGTTAAGCGGCTCGCGAATATTGCCGCCAGTCCATTAACCTTGATGGCATCGATCAAATCGAAGAGGCGGCGCTTGTCCTCCAAATCATTGACGCCCGAAAGCCCATTTCAGGTACAATAGAGCATCGATTGTCGAGGAGATATTTGTATGACCACTATTACGATTGAAGTTCCTGATGAACTCTCCGATCTGATTGCCCAAGTCGGCGACCGTCTGCCTGAGTTGTTGGCCCAGAGTCTCCAGCAGCCTGCGCTACCGGCCCATATTTATCGCTACATCCTTGATTTTTTAGTTAGTAACCCTTCTGCTGAGGAGATCGCTGGCTTCAAGCCGACTCCTGAGATGGCAGAGCGATTGCGAACCCTGGTCGCGCGTGAGGAAGCTGGCGACATCGCCGCTGTAGAGAAGGCCGAGTTAGATGAGTATGAGAAACTTGAGCATCTGATGATTATGATCAAGGCCGGCAACCTTCGTTATCTGGCGAGCGCACGGTGAGTCTCACTTACATCCCAACAGCACTGCGCCGGTTAGTCGTGGAGCGAGCCGAGAATCGCTGCGAGTATTGCCTGCTCCCGGAAACCATCGCCTTCTTCCCGCACGAAGTTGATCATGTGATCGCCGAAAAGCATGGCGGCCAGACTGAAGCGGAGAACTTAGCGTTTGCGTGCTGGCGGTGTAATCGTCACAAAGGCAGCGACCTTGGCTCCTTCGACCCGCAGACACAAAACTTCAGCCGGTTATTTAATCCGCGCCAGCAGGTCTGGACCGACCACTTCGCCTTTCACGGAGAGCAGGTCATCGGCCTCACTCCTGAAGGGCGCACAACAGTCAGCTTATTACAGTTGAATAGTGCCGAACGTCTCGCTGAACGGCGAAGTCTGCAAGACAAGGCGTAGAACATCAGCCAGACTTCTGAGCGTGCGATCGATGAACCAGCAGGGCATCGGTTCAGAGCTTTGCTCGCGTCACGGGAAGAGATAGGATCGGCTACAGTAGGGTATCTACTCCAGTTCAAATCGTGCATATGGAATACCTCTCTTCATGTGGGTCAACATGAAACTATAAGCGATATTCCAAATAACTTATGCGAGGAGAGCTTTTGCAAAATAGCGGACAGATCTGAGGTAACTGTATCTATCGTCCTGGTCTAACAGCCGGGCAAGGATCGAGCGCCTCCTGCGTCTCGACGAAACTGCCGGTCTCTTCGGCAACGATGCGCGCGTAGGTCTGCCGGGTTTGATATAGGTGGACGGATTCAATGCCTGCAGCCGTCGCATACTTTTTCAAGTTAAGATACCACTATTGGCCTAGTAGTAGTATCATTTCTTGTTCTCGACGATTTATTGTCTATCAAATAGATAAAATACTGCTATAATATCCCTCTTGATGTTCCACGCTGCAAAAATCGTTCGACTGGATGATGAAAACCACGAGAAGACGCCGCAGAACACTTGATCCCATTGCCACCCCGGCAGGCGTTCGCGCCATCTGTGATCAGCTGCGCGAGCGCTGTCCTCAGCTTATCCCAAAATCAGACAAGCAGTTCTTGGCGATGCTGAATGCCGTGCGGCATGTGGAGCGCTATCCGGCGACCGATACACAGGCGGGGCGGCCCTCCAAGTGGCGTCGCCAAGACCTCCTGGAAGTCGGTCGCCATCTGCGCGCCATCCTCGAGCGTGAAACATCAGGTCGCGTCTCTCTTTCCAGTTTCGTCGGACTCTATTTGCGGACCCTTCAATTCCCTGCCGACTTACGATTGGCGCTCGAACGTGGCGACCTCAACCTCCAAGAAGCCATGCTGCTTGCCCGCCTTACCCCCAAGCGATTGGCGCTCTCGGCTGCTAAAGCCGAAGCCATGCGGCGCGAGATTCTCGCAACCCACCTGCAGACGCAAGGCTCGCAGAACAGTCTGCGCGAGCGCGTGCGGGAGATGCTCGGCGAGTCGAATCTGGTGTCGAGCGAAACGGTCGTGGCCGCCGTGCAAACCACCGACGAATTATTGAGGGTTGATCCCCAAGATAAACGGCACCTGTTTTATGAGCAGATCAAAAACCTTTTCTATGCGATGAAGGAGATCAAGCCGGAAGACGTCGATGAAAAGGCGCTCACCGAGTTCAGCAAAGCGGCCGATGCGCTTTTCCAGGTGATCAACTCCATCCAGAACCGGCGCAAGCAGAGGGAGAAAATCACCTCGAAGTTTTATTTCTGAGTCGGCCGCCAAGGCGGAATTGTGGCCCAGGTTGAGCAGCTTATTGGAGACATCTTGTTTAGCAACTTATCTGAAGACAGATTTGGGAATCAGTTCATTGCCCAGTGCGCGCAGCGCCCCTGCACCATTGCCGCCAGTATACGAATACCATCTTAAACACCCCGTAATCCCTCAGTTATGGGGGGAGACAATCGCATAAGCCCAATGCTTTCTATGCGCGTTTCCCGATTTTCCTCCAGTAACTGAGGGATTACAAACACCCCAAAGATTATCTTTGATTATCTTTGGTATATCACGAGATAGTCGCAAATAGTCGTTGACAGGGCTATATCGAATTTGATACAAGTTATCGTTGTTCATTCAGTCCGACACCCAATATGTGGCAGGTACCGATATGACAGAGAGTAATCACAAGCGCGGTAAGAAAAGAGCTAATGGGGCAGACGGATCCGCATGGCCCGAAAAGATGAAAGTATCGGAGGCACGCCTATTCCTTGGCGTTAGTTCAGGGAAGATGACGAATCTCATAAACAATGGGATCATCGAGTACGAGCAGAGCCCGCTCGACCACCGCATAAAACTTGTGCGGCGTGCCGATCTCGAACAACTCAAGCGACAATTCACGAGTGTCTAGGACGTCATAGCTTTTGTCCGATGAAATATCTAACCGCGCGCACTGGCACGACATGAACTTCGGATTTAACAGGTCAGCGCTTTGGTACACGCAATCATAGAATTTATGAAGGAGACAGTTGGCAATGACGGTGTTAAGCCTTAGCAATCAAAAGGGAGGGGTCGGAAAAACAGCCTCAGCAATTTGCATCGCCGCCGAATTGGCCGCCCGAGGCTATCGCACACTCCTGGTCGACGGGGATCCCCAGGCCAATGCCACGTCGATGTTCATCCCTGCCGATCAGGTTGGAAACTCTCTGATCGATGCTATTTTTGAGATGGGCAGCACCCGGTCAATTCCTCTGGATGAGTCGATTGTGGCGACCGGCATCGACAATCTCGATCTAGTTCCTTCGAACATTTCACTCGCCCGTTTCGAGTCCATCGGCGTCGAACATCTCCCCATTCTGCGGAAGAAGTTGGCCGTGGTTAAAGACAAATACGATTTTACCTTGATAGATAACCCGCCTACCCTAGGCAAGTTATTGCTCGTCAGTCTCATGGCTTCTGACTATACACTGGTGCCGGTGTCAGCAAATCCAATGGGAAAGGATGGTCTGACGGATTTAATTGAGTCCCATCAAAATATGAGGGATCTAGGCAGCCGGGCCGAGATTTTGGGCATGTTTACTACCCTTTTTGACACCCGGGTCGCCATTTGCGGCGCATCGCACGAGCAACTAAAAAAGACCTACGGAGAACTGGTTTTCGACACCATCATTCACCGCAATTCTAAGATTGAAGAGTCCCCAGCTTTCATGAAGCCCGTCCAGATGCATGCTCCGCAGTCGCGAGGCGCAAAGCTGTACGCTGCGCTGACCGAGGAGATTCTCCAACGACTTCAAATGCCCCTCGGCAAGAACGGGGACGATCTTAACGAGAGTGCATCCCACTCAGGATGAAGCGTCGCGCGAGGATTAGATAGCTATGTCGAGCAACGAACGCAAGAGCGCTGACGCCAAGAAGACCGGGGAACCGGGCAAATTCGATAGATTTAATCTGGCCAAGCGACCTGTAAGGCCACCTGGCCGCAACGCCTATTTCGACGATATAAAGAGTCAATTGGCGCTTCAGCAACAGGACGGCGTGGCGGCGGGTCAGCAGGCTGTTCAGCCATCTGATGAAGAGGAAATCGTGGCTGGGGGCGTCGACCCGCTTGTTGACGTCAAGCTATCGGATGGGGTGACTGACGGCGCTAGCGCAGATGCTGAACTGGCGGAATTATCAAGCACCGAAATGCCGGGTGCCGTTGCTGCGCCTACTAATCAAAATTCAAAGAAAGGCCCACATCGGCTCAGCATAGCATCGCAGGTTCCAGCCCCTGCGGTTGAGGGAAGGAAAGGGACGTCCTCCAACGCTTCCCCTCCCCAGACGGCGACGGCGGAGGGGTTCGCAGAATTCAAAAAGGAATGGGATCTTCTGCTGAAAGGTAATCTCATGAAAATATGCGAGATTCTCTACAAGCATACGTTCGGTGTCGACCTAACTGAGTATTCGACAACGACTGAAGATCTCTGCAAAGAGGTTGGCGTAAGTAGTCGGCATCTACTACACCTCTTGGCCCACCTGGAAAAGCTTGGTTTCGTCACCCGTCGCGATGCGAAAATCGGCAACAACAGAACGGTCGGCAAGATCATTACATTTTACCCTCGTCGCCTGAGATAACTCCGGCGTGCCTCGAACTCTGAGAATAATCCAGCACCCCTGAGAATAATCCAGCATGGATGCTACCATTTCGACACCCCTGCTATAGATTCATCATCCCTGAACATTTACCATCAGGGATGTCAATATCTACTCACCCCTGCTAATATTACATCAGGAGTGCTATTATTCAATCACCCCTGCTAATATTACATCAGAGATGACAAATACCTATCACCCCTGAATAAATTACAGCACCCCTGCTAAAAAAATCTCATCCCTGCGGAATTTTCCGCAGGGATGTTTTATTTCTGTCATCCTTGCGGAAATATGATCAGCCCTGACAAATAACCATCAGCCCTGACAGAAAATCAGCATGGATGATAGATTTTTAGCATAGATTTACAAGAGATTTAAATTGGTATATATGGGTAGAGGGTAATCTCTACGAGCACTCTCGTGCTCGTAAGAAGCGTAGCCCGAGGCGACTTGTTTTCCCGACAGCGCCCCGGGCTATATTTGCACAACTCGCTTGATGGCGAGCCGGGATTTTTGTGTCCGCATTTCATTATGGGAAGTGCGCCGGTCGCTGTCAACCAAAATTTTTGGAGCATGACTATGCCGGAAACAGCATTGCCAACCCCACGGTTCGTGCGAAAGACGACGCTCGCGGAGAGCGAGTATCGGCGAAACTTTCGCCAGATCGATAACGACATCATCGAAGTCATTACCTCGCCGGAGGCCGATGCCGTCACGCCGCTGATGAGCAAGATATACCTCAAGCTGCTCAAAGCCCCGGATCGGTATGTGGAGAGCTCAGGAGTTTTGCGGTTCACGGAAGAAATCAGGGAAGGGAAGCGGCGCACGGCCTGGCAGGTTCTTTGCGAATTGCTGAACGTCTCCAGTTCGACCGCCAATAAGGCCATGACCTGGTTGCATGCCCAGTCCGTTCTCGGATATTTTGCTGCGAAGAACGGCGTCGGCATCAGGATCTTTCTCAACCGAGCAAGCGCATCAATTGGCATCAAGCCCCATTCGGAGACGAAAAAAATTTTGCCGTTTTCTCCTGCTCCACCTAGTGAGGCTCGTGCTTCATTTGGCGAAGCAGGCTTTATTGGAAGTCATGCTAGAGAAAGTTTAGAGCTAAATAATACTCCGCGCCCGCCTGATGGCGGCGTGGGTCGAGAACAGTCGGATAATAAATCACCCGGCCCGCTACGCCTTGCAAGCGGGGATGCGCATCAGGATCACTCGCTGGATTCTATCGCACCTGATCGAACGAGTACGAACCACGCAGTGATGGTTCGAGAAATACTAGGCCTGCTCAAGCCCCAGCTTGAAGCGACGATCCAGTCAGCCTCTCGGCAGGCAGCTTCACGCGAGCACGATAAGACGCGAGAATGGTTGGAGAAATTCGGCCTCCCCAAGGTCGCCCGTGTCGCTCAACGTGAGTCATACAACATCCTCAGACAATCGGGATTGGCAATCGACTCCACCAAACGTATCAGATCGCAGTTGCAAGTTGGATCTGGCCCTTTTACGCCACGCGGGCCAAAACCATTATCCCCCACAGAAATCGCAGAGACCGCCGAGTATTGCATCTTCCGCCTTCAAAGCGATGCGCGCTCGATTGATGTAACATTGGCCGAGATCAGCGCCGAAGCAGGAGGATATCTGCTCGCCGAAGATGCCCCGAAAGTGCGCAAACTGGCTAAAGCACGCGCAGGACTATTCGAATCAAAGGGAGAAGAAACCTAATGGTGAATGACAGAACGAATGGACATGCTCTGTATGCAGCAGAGAAGGATGCACCAAACACACAGCTAGATCATGGTGCATAGACCACCGTTCGTATAGCTCCTCCTTGTGAGTTATGATCGGGCACCGGTTGGGCGTTCATGGAAGGGAAGGGAGTGCGTCCATATAACTGTCGCTCGCCATTCTCCTTGGCCTGATTGAGATGGGCGTTGCCTGCCGCTTCTACGAATATCGTTCTTTTTTTAAGGACACTCAGAAGAGAATGGTGTTTCACCATTGATGATGGCGGCTCGGAACCATCTGTATTTTGCGGGTTTGCAGCGTGCCATCATCAAATCGGAAACTCCACCAAAATAGGAGTGAGTATCTTGTGCAATAGTATAGCGCTCGCAGGTGCAGTGGATTGACGCGGTTTTCGCCATTCATCGAATCACAAGACTCTGAATCTCTCATGGCTGTTTCTGCTGATTCGAGCACCGCCTTTCCCACTTCAACATCTTTATTCTTTAATCTTTGCCTCATTATTCATCACGGATTAATTACACGCGATTGTGGAAACGAATAACATCTTCTTGACAATCAAGTGCAACCGGCTATAATGGCCGAGTTAGAAATTAAGTCGACCGGCTTATGTGAGACTAAATCAGTAAAGAAGGAATTTCTCCTTCTAAAATATCACGATCTCTTGCACCTTCTTAGCTTGACCCGTTTGAAATTTAAGCTGAAAAAGCATTTAAAGGGCTTTTTCTTGGTGTCTATAAATTTGAGGATCAGCCGAATCAGAAGTAGTGCAACGTGTCTAAAATTGTCCAAAACCGATAAAAGGCTAGCCTAGTCGGCCAAAGCCTGTCGTACCTCTAAACACGATCTCCAGGAGCAGGGGATGTATCTCCAACATCTAGTACAACCGTTATAGATGGACCATGGGGATGCGATTGAAGTAAATCTCCGTAGATGAAGAATTCATCCGCAGCGCGGCGGCAAGAGTTGCTGTCGGTATGGATCAATGAATCCTTCCGGCAAATGCAACGTATCAATCGCTTAAATCCAAACCTACAGGCGCGATTGGGTTCTACGATCAGCCTTTGCGCAAAATATTCATCTACAGGTATTAGCAGTGTGGAAGTTATAGCCGAGGGGCTTGTGCCGTCCTCTGAATAGTCTGCAATCAGGATGACAGCGAGGCGGGTCTGGCTGATTTCCGTTATCGAGACAATTACTCGGAAAAAGACTGCTGCAAAGACGACGGCGTCTTACAGCTTTTCTAATGGTTATATTTCTTGCTGTAAAACAGCTTCCTCCAAGGTTTAACGATCACTAGGCGTCCTATTGCCAAACAACGTGTATATCTTCTTTTAAAGATCAGGGCTGTTTTCGATAGTACTATATAGCCGTTTGCAACCGCAGGAACTCTGGTGAGGTGTTTTGGCAATATAGGTTCGGCTACTATATCAGAGTCACTTGCTTGCCCGACTCGCTTTGCACCAACCCCCCTTTATGGCGTCCAAGTTCTTCTCGGTCGGTCGCCCTAGTTGGCTGACGCCGTGCGCGATGCCTTGCAGTAGCTTTGCACCAAAAGTGGCCATAATGACCAGCAAGACATTCATCGATCCTCAACATCCCTTTGCGCCTTCTACTGTTGTAGACCTCTTGCGCAGGAGGGCGCTTCTAGAGCCGGACAGACTTGCCTACACCTATCTGGCCGATGGAGAATCAGCCGCGACTGATCTGACGTATCGCGAGATGGATCAGAAGGCTCAAGCTATTGGAGCTTTGCTCCAGCGGCTTGGGGCAAAAGGTGAGCGCGCGCTGCTACTTTATCCGTCTGGAATGGAATTCGTAGTCGCGTTTTTTGGCTGTTTATACGGTGGCCTTATAGCTGTTCCAGCTTACCCTCCTGACCTTGCTCGCTTGAGCAAAACACTACCCAGGTTTCAAGCAATATCCAAGAACGCTGCCCCGCTGGTCGCGCTTACTTCGACATCGCTCTTGCCTTTGTTTGAAGAGTTGGTTTCGCAGAATCCAAACTTAAAGGGCATTCGCTGGCTGGCTACGGATAACCTCGCAGATGAAATGAATGGCGGCTGGAGCGATCCGGACATCGACAGTAACAGCATCGCTTTCCTCCAATACACATCGGGCTCGACCTCTGAGCCCAAGGGCGTGATAGTTAGTCATGGCAACCTCTTGCACAACGAGCAGATGATTAAAGGGGCTTTCCGACATACCGAAAAATCCACTTTCGTGGGCTGGCTACCGCTTTACCACGACATGGGGCTGATCGGCAATTTGATCCAACCTTTGTACATCGGCGCGAGATCGATATTGATGTCACCGATGGCTTTCTTGCAGAAGCCGTTTCGCTGGTTGCAAGCGATCTCCCATTACGAAGCTGCCACCAGCGGCGGCCCGAATTTCGCTTACGATTTATGTGTGCGTAAAATTACTGACGAGCAGAAGGCAATTCTCGATCTGAGTAGCTGGACGATAGCCTTTAATGGCGCTGAGCCTGTTCGCAGCGAAACTATCAATGCATTCACAAAAGCCTTCGAAAGCTGCGGCTTTCGTCGGGAGGCGTTTTACCCTTGCTACGGACTTGCCGAAGCGACGCTGATTGTTTCTGGCGGCATAGATAAAAGCTCGCCTTCTGTCTTTACGTTCAACCGTGAATTGCTTGAAGAAAACCGCGTACTTGCCATGTCACCCGATGAGGACGGCGGCAGAGCGCTGGTAAGCTGCGGCAAGTCGCTGCCGGGAGAACAGATCATCGTCGTTGACACAGAGTCGCTAACCAAGTATCCGCCCAATCAGGTCGGTGAGATTTGGGTATCAAGTCCCAGCATCGCGCTTGGCTACTGGAACAATCCTGAAGAAACCGAAAAAACCTTCGGCGCTTACTTATCGGATGACGGGAGCGGGCCTTTTCTCCGAACCGGCGACCTGGGATTCTTCAAAGATGATGAACTCTTCGTTACAGGCCGACTCAAAGACCTCATTATCATCAGAGGCCGCAACCATTATCCCCAGGACATAGAACTGACTGTTGAGCGTAGCCACACCGCGCTACGGCCAGGATGTGGCGCAGCTTTCTCTGTTGATGCCGTCGGCGAAGAGCGCCTCGTCTTGGTTCAAGAAATTGACCACAAACAGCAGAATATCGAGGAAATTATTGAAAGGATACGCCAAGCTGTCGTTGAGGAGCACGAATTACAACCCTATGCAATTGTCTTGATAAAGGTCGGAAGCATCCCTAAGACATCAAGCGGCAAGATTCAGCGGCACTTATGTCGGCGGATGTTTATAAACGGCAGCTTAGATGTGTTGGCTGAGTCGCAAGCGGGTTCATCGGGGCCGGGCGACCTGCGAGATTCAACCTCATCAACCTCATTTCAAAGTGTCGAAGCCATTCGGCATTGGCTGGCGTCACAACTGGCCGTAAGGCTAGGCATGGAAATCCGCCATGTGGATTTCCATCTTCCCATTTCTCGATATGGCCTCGACTCCTTGACCTCCATAGAGTTTGCTCACGCGATTGAAGCAAGTAGTGGTGTCAGTCTGCCCATGGTGAATCTCCTTCAAGGCAACAGCATCGCGCAGATTGCCGAGGATATTTTAACTCAATTAAAGGCGGCAAACTCCGAGCCGACAACCGCACCTGTCGCACCTCAGAACGCCGATGAGTATCCGCTATCGTATGGACAGCAAGGTCTCTGGTTTATACACCAGCTTGCGCCTGATAGCACGGCTTATAGTATTGCTTATGCCGTGCGCATCCGATCAGCTCTCGATGTTTCTGTGCTACGGCGTGTGCTTCAGGCGCTGGTAAACCGTCATCGTTGTTTGCGTACGACCTTCGCGGATTGCGAAGCTAAGCTCGTTCAACGGGTTCACCAGCAAGCCGAGGTGTGCTTCCGGCAGGAAGATGCCGCAGACTGGAGCGAATCATTCTTGAGCGACCGTTTGACTGAAGAAGCCCACACCCCATTTGATTTAGAACAAGGCCCATTGCTGCGTTTCAGCTTATTTACCCGCTCGACAGATGAACACATACTCCTGACGAACATACATCACATCATTGCCGATTTCTGGTCCCTGGCCGTAATCCTGCGCGAATTGGGAATTCTATACGAGGCCGAAAGTAAGGGAGCCGAAATGTCACTTGATCCGCTGCCGCTCCAATTTGCCGATTATGTTCGTTGGGAAGCGGAACTGCTGGCAAGCCCGCAAGGCGAGCGGCTCTGGCAGTACTGGCGAAAGACGTTGGGAGATCAACTGCCGATATTGAATTTGCCTACGGATCGCCCACGACCGCCTGTTCAAACTTATCAAGGGGCCTGCCACCTATTCAGGCTGAGCGCGGAATTGACACAGGCGCTCAAGACCTACGGCGTTGCGCGCGGTGCGACGCTGTACATGACATTGCTGGCAGGGTTTCAAACGCTGATTTACAGATATACCGGCCAGGATAACTTCTTAGTGGGATCTCCTACGGCAGGCAGAGTCAGAGCCGAATTCGCCGGACTTGTAGGCTACTTCGTTAGCCCTGTTGCTTTGAAGGCGGAGCTATCAGGAAGGCTACCCTTCGAGGAATTACTTGACCGGGTGCGTCAAACAGTTTTAGAGGCTTTCGAGCATCAACAATATCCTTTGGCTTTGTTGATAAAGCGCCTACAGCCCATGCGTGACCCAAGCCGCTCGTCGCTGTTTCAGGTGGAGTTTGCCTTACAGAAGGCTCCCTTCTCATCTGAACAAGCCCTGGCTTTGCTTGCAGTGGGGGAAACGGGCGCGCGGCTGAATCTGAGCGGGGTGCAGCTTGAGTCTATAGCTCTGAAGCGGCTCGTTGCACAGTTCGATTTAACCATGCGGATTGCCGAATCGGATAATCAACTGGTTATCTCACTGGAGTACAACAGTGATCTGTTTGATGCCAGTACCATCGCGAGGATGGCTGGACATTTCCGGTGTTTATTGCAATCCGCGATAGCTAACCCGAAGCAGAGACTTTTGCGGCTGACTTTGTTGACCGAAGCGGAGCGCGATCAAATCCTGATTGAATGGAACCCCAGGCGCGCTGATATTCCGCAAAACCAGTGCATTCATGAACTCTTCGAGTCCCAAGCAGGGCACAATCCTGAAGCGGTCGCGGTCGTTTGTGAGCAGCAGCAATTGACTTATCTTGAGTTGAATCAGCGAGCCAATCAGCTAGCCCATGACCTCCGCCGGTTGGGCATTGGGCCGGAGGTGCTCACGGGCATCTGCCTCGATAGATCTCCGAATATGATTATTGCCATACTTGCGGTCTTAAAAGCCGGCGGCGCTTACCTCCCTCTTGACCCCGCCTACCCCAAACATCGTCTCGCTTTTATGCTCGAAGACTCGCAAGCCGCCGCCTTAATCACTGAGCAATCCTTTCTTGTTCTCTTCGATCATCTCCCGCCACAGGTCATCTCTCTGGATGCCGACGCTGACCGCCTTTCCCGTGAAAGTAGCGAAAACCTCAATGTCGGCATAACCCCCGATAACGCGGCTTACGTCATCTACACCTCAGGCTCGTCCGGCAGACCCAAGGGCGTCCTCATTACCCACCTCAATGTCACCCGTCTGTTTGCCGCTACCTCACCCTGCTTTGCTTTCGATAAGCAGGACATCTGGACCCTGTTTCACTCTTACGCCTTCGACTTTTCAGTGTGGGAGATTTGGGGGGCGCTCTTGTTTGGCGGGCGGCTGCTGGTCGTGCCTTACTGGGTGAGCCGGCGGCCTGAGTCCTTCTATGAGTTGCTGTGCGCCCATCAAGTAACCATCCTGAATCAAACTCCATCGGCTTTTTATCAACTCAGTCATGTGGCTTTATCAACGTCTGAAGACCGTAGATTGGCGCTGCGGCGGATCATCTTTGGCGGCGAGGCACTGGAACTAAAAAGCCTGGAGGGGTGGGCTCATAAATATGGAGAGGTGCAGATGGTCAACATGTACGGGATCACGGAAACGACGGTGCACGTCACTCATCGACTGCTGAAGTGTGAAGATCTAAGCCAGTGTAGAGGCAGCCTCATCGGGCGGCCAATCGCCGACCTGCAAGTATATATACTCGATGAAAATCAGCAACCGGTGCCGGTCGGTGTGGCTGGTGAACTGTACGTGGGAGGCGCGGGTGTGGCACGAGGTTATCTCAAGCGTGCGGAATTGGCTGCCGAGCGAATGGCACCTGACCCATTCAGCAAGAGAGGAGGGGAGCGGCTATATCGATCAGGGGATCTAGCGCGGTATAGGGAGGATGGAGACATCGAATACCTGGGGCGAATAGATAAACAGATAAAGCTGCGCGGGTTCCGGATCGAGCCCGGAGAGATCGAGTCGGCGCTGCTGCAACACTGGGGCGTGAGCGAAGCCGTGGTCGTGCCGCGCGAAGCCGCGCCAGGAGATAAGCGATTGATCAGCTATCTGGTAACCAACCCTGATTGGGACATTTCAATCAGCGAGCTTCGCAACCACCTGCAAGCAAAGCTGCCGGAATACATGATCCCTTCTGCCTTCGTGCGGCTGGAGGCTCTGCCGTTGACGGCAAACGGCAAACTGGACTGGCAGGCGCTACCCCTGCCGGATCAAATCACAGCCGAGATGTTAAAAGACTATGTTGCGCCCAATAGTGATGTGGAGAAGGTATTGGCAGGCTTGTGGGGCGAGGTGCTAGGCATCCAACGGGTAGGCATACACGATGACTTTTTCGAAATGGGCGGGCATTCATTGCTGGCAACCCAGCTTATATCAAGACTGCGTGACGCCTTCGAGATCGAATTGCCGCTCAAGAGCCTGTTCGAAGCCCCGACCGTGGCCCGCTTCGCGGTGACGGTTCTAGAGCAACATCAAGACAGAGCTTTGATAGAGCAAGCCGCAGAGCTTCTGCTGAACGTTGCCCTGCTCTCAGATGAAGAGGTAGAGACAATGCTTAGTGACGAGATTGCTCACGGCAAGAAATCATAACGCCATCGCACGCTTCTCAACGACTGCATGGCAGAGCGAGCTTCCCGGCAAAGGAGGATCAGGCCGAATGACACGTCCTTTCAAACCGCTGTTCGAACTTTCTTCTAAAAGGCGCGCATTGCTCAAGACACTGCGTCAGAAGAAAGGGATTGATTTATCATTGCCTGAGAGGATTGCGCGCCGTGAAGACGAGGGGCCAGCCCCGCTATCATTTGCTCAGGAACGGCTGTGGTTCCTCGACCAGCTAGAGCCGGGCAACTTCGCCTATAACGTTGCGGCTGCCGTGCGGCTCAAAGGCCACCTGAGCATTATCGCGCTTGAACAGAGTCTCAACGAAATCGTGCAGCGTCATGAAGTATTGCGGACTACATTCGCGACGCAAGGAGGTCGTCCCGTTCAGGTGGTCGCACCTGCGTTGAGGCTGACCTTGCGGGAAGAAGACTTGCGCGGGCTATCGGCGGCTGACTCCGAAGGCGAGTTGAACCGACTTGTTGTTGAAGAGGCTCGGCAGCCTTTCGATTTGAGCAAAGGGCCATTGGTGCGAGTCACTTTACTGGCGCTCGGAGAACAAGACCGGGTGATGTTGATAGTGATGCATCATAGCATCTGCGACGGTTGGTCGAAGGCCGTGTTCATTCGAGAGATGGGGGCGCTTTATGAAGCATTCTTGAATCAGCAGGCGTCGCCACTGCCCGAACTACCTATACAGTATGCGGACTTTGCGCACTGGCAGAGGCGATGGTTGCAGGGCGAAGCGCTGGAAGAGCAGCTTTCATACTGGCGGCAACAGCTTGGGGGCAAGCTCCCGTTGCTTGAGATTTTCACTGACCATCCCAGGCCGCCGGTCGAAACCTATCGCGGCGCAGTAGAAAGGTTTGTGCTGCCTGAGCCGCTGACTAGGCGGCTGAACGCCTTTAGCCAAAAACAGGGGGTCACCCTGTTTATGACGCTGCTTGCGGGGTTAAATGCTTTGCTCCTGCGTTACACCGGGCAAGATGATATTTTGATCGGCTCACCCATCGCCAACCGCACCCGTTCTGAGACAGAAGATTTGATCGGCTTTTTTGTTAATACCCTGGTTCTGCGAACCGCCTTGGATGGCAATCCGAGTTTCAACGGGTTGCTGAAAAGAGTTAAGCATGTCAGCCTCAGCGCATATGCTCACCAGGACATGCCGTTCGAGAAGTTGGTCGAGGAGTTACACCCTGAGCGTGATTTGAGCCGCAACCCCATCTTTCAGGTGATGTTTGCGCTCCAGAATGCGCCAACCGAGCCAATACATTTGACAGGTCTCAAGCTAACCGTGATGGAGGTAGATACCGGCGCAACGCCCTTCGATTTGATGTTGTTGCTGACGGAAGAAGGCGACGAACTGAAAGGTTCTTTTGAATACAACACGGACTTGTTTGAGGCTGCGACCATTAAGAGATTCATTCACCACTTTCGCCATTTGATAGCAGGCATGGTTGCCAATTCAGAGACGCCTTTGTGGTCATTGCCGATTCTCAGTGAGCAAGAGCGCCATCAGTTGCTGGTGGAGTGGAATGGGCCCAGGAAAGACTATGACGCGGGCCGCTGCGTTCATGAACGATTTGAACTCCAGGTTGAACATACGCCGGACGACCCGGCGCTCGTCTTTGAGGATGGGCAGCTATCTTACTCCCAATTAAATCGCCGGGCGAATCAACTGGCACATTATCTGCAAAGGCTTGGCGTCGGCCCGGAGGTGTTGGTCGGTATCTGCGTCGAGCGCTCACCGGATATGGTGATCGGACTGCTGGCAGTGCTTAAGGCTGGCGGCGCGGGTATTGCGCTTGATCCTACTTACCCGAAAGATCGCCTGGCTTTCATCATCGAGGATGCCCCGGCTTCTGTGTTGCTGACTCACCAATCGCTCAATGGTTTCCTACCCGAAGGCAAAGCCGTCAAGGTGTGTCTAGACCTGTGCCGTGACGAGGTTGCTCAGGAGAGCGAGGATAATCCCGCAAGCGGAGCCATCGCCGATAACCTGATCTATGCCATTTACACGTCAGGCTCGACAGGCGTGCCTAAAGGCATAAGTATAAGTCATGCCGCCTTCATGAACTTACTTCACTGGCAGTGTGATAACCCGCGCCTCGCGCGCAAGGCGCGAACGATTCAGGCATCGACCTTTGGCTTCTGTGTCAGCTTTCAAGAAATCTTCTCGGCGTTATGCTCAGGCAGCGCCCTCATACTGGTCGCGGAGGACATACGAAGAAATATTGAGGCGTTGGCTGATTATCTGCAACATAACGATGTCGAGAGATTGCATCTGCCGTTCGCCTCTCTGAAACATCTCGCCGAGGTCTGTGCGGACAGGAATGAAGCGCCTATGACTCTGAGAGAAATCGTCACCGCCGGCGAGCAACTGCAAGTGACCCAATCCATCCGCAAGATGTTTGGCGTTTTAAAAGGCTGCTCTCTACACAACCAATATGGAGCATCCGAGACTCACGTGGTCGCCGCCTTCAGCCTGACAGGTGATCCGTGTGATTGGCCGGCGCTGCCGGCTGCCGGAAGCCCGATCACCAATGCTCAAATATATCTGCTAGACCCTTATCTGCAACCGATTGCTCAGGGCGTCTCAGGAGAGATTTACATTGGCGGCATATGCCTGGCGCGTGCTTACCTCAATGACCCGCAGTTGACCGCTGAGAAGTTTATCCCTGATCCATTCAGCCAGCAGCCCGGCGCTCGCCTCTATAAGACAGGAGACCTGGCGCGCCACTTCGCTGACGGTAGCATAAATTACTTAGGCCGCATCGATCAGCAAGTTAAAATACGCGGCTTTCGCGTCGAGCCCGGCGAGATCGAAATGGTCTTGAGGCAATACGACTCGGTGTCTGATGTCGCCGTGGTGCCGCATACGGATGAGCACGGCATCGTTCGGCTCGTCGCCTATGTATCTTCCGATGATCAGCGAGTGGCTACGGCCCATGGCCTGCGAAGTTTCTTAAAGCAGAAGTTACCCGAATATATGCTGCCTTCGGCTTTCGTATTTTTGGAGGCTTTGCCTATAAATGCTAACGGTAAATTAGACCGCCAGGCACTGCCGGCTCCTGGCCAGAGGAGGCCCGATCTGGATGAAGTGTTCGTGGCCCCGCGCAACCCTGTAGAAGATCTGCTCGCTTCGATTTGGATGGAAATCCTGAACATAGGGAGTGTAGGGGTTAACGACAATTTTTTTGAATTAAACGGACATTCCTTGCTGGCCACACAGGTGATCTCGCGCGTGCGCGACAGGTTTCACGTCGACGTGCCGTTACGCCGCCTCTTTGAGTTCCCGACAATCGCCCGGCTAGCTGAAAGCATCGAAACGGCTCTGAGGACTGAACAAAACATTCAAGCGTCGCCCCTAAGGCGTTACCCGCGCGATGGGCATTTTCCCATGTCCTTTGCGCAGCAGCGAATGTGGTTCTTCGACCAACTGGAGCGCGGCAATCCTTTTTATAACATTCCTGCGGCCCTTTGCCTCACAGGGCCGCTCGATGAGGCGGTGTTGGAGCGCAGTATAAACGCCATGATCGCTCGCCATGAGGCGCTCAGGACGACGTTTGCCATTGTCGAAGGGCAACCCGTACAGATCATCTCGCCCACCCTCACGCTGGCGCTGCCAGTCACAGACTTGAGCCAACTGCCTGAGGGGGAGCGGCAGGCCATGACGAGGAGATTGATTCTTGAAGAAGGAAAGAAACCTTTTGATCTCATCAACGGGCCGCTCTTGCGGGCCGGATTGCTGCGACTAAGAGAGGATGATCACGCGCTGCTGATGACCACGCATCATATCATTTTCGATGGCTGGTCAGCCGGCGTGTTCATGAAAGAATTGGGGGCGCTCTACAAACAGTTCCTCTACGATGAGCCTTCAACCCTGCCCGAATTGCAATTCCAGTACGCTGATTTCTCCCGCTCGCAGCGTGACTGGCTACAGGGTGAAGTCTTGAACATGCAGCTTTCCTATTGGAGAAAGCAGCTTGCCAATATCTCTATGTTGCATCTTCCGACAGATCGGCCCAGACCCCTGATCGAAAGTTTTCGCGGAACCAGACAGTCTTTCATCGTTGCCAGGGATGTGAGCGAATCGCTTACGGCGCTGAGTAAGCGCGAAGGCGTCACGTTGTTTATGGTCCTTGTCGCCGCATTCAACGTCTTGCTGAATCGCTACAGCGGGCAGAAAGATATTCTCATTGGCACGCCCATCGCCAATCGAAATCGCGGCGAGGTTGAAGGGTTGATTGGCTGCTTTGTCAATACCCTTGTCCTGCGCACGGATCTGAGCGGGGATCCGAGTTTCAGAGAATTGCTCAAGCAAGTCTGTGACGTGACGCTGGCGGCTTACACCTACCAGGACTTGCCATTCGATAAATTAGTTGAAGACCTGCACCCGAAGCGCAATGCGAGCCGCAACCCGATTTTTCAAGTGATGTTCGTGCTTCACAATAATCCTATGCCGCCGGTAGAACTCCCTGACTTGATCCTGACGACCTTAGAGGTAGACAGCGATCAATCGAAGCTGGATTTAACCTTATCAATGATGGAGACCCCACAGGGATTGTTTGGCTCACTGGAATACAATACAGACCTTTTCACCGATCAGACCATTGGCCGCATGATCGGACATTTTCAGACCTTGCTTGCGGGAATCATCACCGACCACGAACAACGTTTATCCGAGCTACGCCTGTTGACTGAGGCAGAGCTTGAAGGTCTGTCGCCAGCGGATTTCGTCGGCGCAAGCCTTAGTCAAAAAGAGCTTGAGGAATTGATCCTGGAAATCAGCGAAGATGAGAGCCGGAGATAATTCACACAGCCAGCCTTTACCAAAACAATCGAGCCAGGTAGTGAAATGAGCATAAAGAATATCGAAGCCATCTATTCGCTTTCGCCGGTACAAGAGGCCCTGCTCTCACAGGGCCGCGATGCCGCAAATCCTAAGCTCAACAGCGGCCAGGTGAGTTTCATTCTGCAAGGGCGCTTAGAGGTCACGGCCTTTGAGCGGGCCTGGCGGCTGACCGTCGAGCGGCATCCGATGCTGCGTACCTCTTTCGTGTGGAAGCGCGTTGAGAGGCCGCTTCAAATAATATACAAAAAGGCAGATATTTCCCTGGCGCTCCATGATTGGCGCGAGCTTGCTCAGCCTGATCAGCAGAACGAGCTTGAACTTTTACGTGAAGCAGAATTTAACCGCGCCTTCAGCCCATCGGAACTGCCGCAATTTCGCTTGACGCTCTGCCGCACGGCTGAGGACACGCATCTGTTCCTCTGGACTTATGCACGTCTTATCTTAGACGCCTACAGCCTGCCGCTGCTATTGAAAGAAGCCTTCGCTCTCTATGCAGGCTGCTGCGAAGGGCGGCAGATTCAACTGAAGCCCGTGCGCTCCTATGGTGATTATGTTGACTGGCTGACGAAGCAGGACTTGTCCGCCGCAGAACCATTCTGGCGGCAGGAGCTTAAAGGCTTCTCTGTGCCGACGCCGATTGAAGTTGATCGGCCTGTCGGTGATTTCTCTGGTGCGGTAGAGGAATATGGGAAAGCGCGAATCCGGCTTTCTTCTGCTACGTCGGCGGCATTGCGAGCCCTGGCTAACGACTATCAATTGACTCTCAGCACGCTTTTGCAAGGAGCCTGGGCTTTGGTGTTAAACCGCTATAGCGGCCAGGGAGACATCGTCATAGGCGCGATGGTTTCCGGTCGCCCTAAGCACCTGTCAGAAGCCGAATCCATCGTGGGCCCGCTTGGTAATAGTCTGCCTGTGAGGATCGAAATCCCTTTCCAAACAACTGCGCTTGAATGGCTGCAAAGGATCGAGGCCCATATACTTTGCCTGCGTCGATTCCAACACACATCGGCAGCCCAGATCCGATCATTCATCGACCTGCCGGAAGGCCCGCCTTTGTTTGATAGTTGTGTCATCGTAGACGATTATCCGTCGTTGGATTTTCTGCCCTTCGGGGGCGAAGCCTTACAGATCTTTGATATAGAAAACTCCGACGGGGCGAATTCCCCTCTCACTCTAAAAGCGTTACCAGAGGATGGCTTGATCCTGGAGGCGAAATATGATCACCGTCGCTTTGCTGATGATCAAGTCATACGCCTACTAAGGCATGTCGAGGCCGCGCTAGAGGGCATCATTGCAAATCCATTCCGGGCCGTCTTGCAACTACCACGGATGACAGACGGAGAATCGCAGCAATTACTTGTCGAATGGAATAATACAAGGACGGAGTACCCGCGCGGGCGCTGCATACACCATTTGTTCGCGGCCCAAGCTGCCGAGAGACCTGATAGCATCGCTGTGCTATTTGAGGCGAATCAACTAAGCTACGGAGAACTAAACCGTCGCGCCAATCAACTGGCGCACTGGCTACGTCTGTCGGGCGTAGGGCCGGAAGTGTTACTTGGGATATGCGCGGAACGCTCGCCCGAAATGATCATCGGAATACTTGGGATACTGAAAGCGGGTGGCGCTTATGTCCCGCTCGACCCTGCGTATCCCTTAGAGCGGCTTGCCTTCATGCTAGAGGATGCGCAGACCTCTTTGCTGTTAACTCAGGAGAAAGTTGCAGACGTGCTGCCGACCTATTGGGGGCAGGTGATTTGTCTTGATAGCGACTGGGAAAGCATCGCCCAATGTAGCGACGCCGATCCGATTTCCGAAACTGCGCCTGAAAACCTCGCCTATGTGATGTACACTTCCGGGTCAACAGGTAAGCCGAGAGGCGTGTGCGTCACCCACCGCAACGTCGTCCGGTTAGTGAAGGAAACCTGCTATGCCAGCTTCACCGCTGAAGAGGTCTTTCTTCAACTTGCCCCAGTCTCCTTTGACGCGGCGACTTTTGAGATATGGGGGAGTTTACTCAACGGAGCGAAGCTGGCGACATGTCCCGCCTCCATCCCGTCACTTGAAGATATAGGAGAGGCGATCAGTCGCTATGGGGTGACGACACTGTGGCTGACCGCAGGGTTGTTTCATCTGATGGTAAATGAGCGCCTTGATGACCTCAGGCCCTTGAAGCAGTTGCTGGCCGGAGGGGATGTGTTATCGATAAAGCATACGGAGGAGGTCAAAAAAAATCTCGCCGGGCTAAATCTGATCAATGGCTACGGCCCCACAGAGAGTACCACCTTCACCTGCTGCTACCCAGTTAGCGGCGTCGGGCAGGAGCGCGGCAGCGTGCCCATAGGTAAGCCTATATCGAACACGACCGTCTACATATTGACGACCGATTTAGAGATGCTTCCGATTGGAGTGACCGGAGAATTATATATTGGCGGTGACGGACTGGCTCGCGGCTATATGAACCGGGCAGAATTAACCGCAGAAAAGTTCATCCCGAATCGATTTAGTGATGCACCGGGGGCACGGCTGTACAAGACAGGAGACCTGGCCCGCTACCTCACGGATGGAAACATCGAATTCCTGGGCCGCAAGGATCATCAGGTCAAGATTAGAGGCTTCCGCATTGAGTTAGGCGAGGTGGAAGCCGTTCTGAACCAGCACCCGTTGGTGCAGGATGTCGTCGTGACCGCACGGGAATTCCCTCACGATGATAAGCGTTTGATCGCCTACGTGGTGGGCGATGAAGAAGCTGCAATCAGCCGTGATGACCTGCGTAGCTTCCTCAAGAAGAAACTCCCTGAGCACATGCTGCCTTCCGCTTTTATAATCTTGGACAGGTTACCGCTATCGTCTAACGGCAAAGTAGATCGAAGCGCGCTTCCTGAGCCGGAATATGAGGCGTCGGCATCAGAAGAAAGCTTTGTCCACCCGATGACCTATATCGAAGAATCACTATCAGAGATATGGGCAGAGGTGCTCGATGTAAAGCGGGTGAGAGTAAACGATAACTTCTTTGATCTCGGAGGTCATTCGCTGCTTGCGACTCAGGCGATTTCTCGCATACGCAACATCTTTCAGATAGATATAGCATTGCAGAGTTTGTTCAACGCGCGCGATCTTGAGAGCTTCGCCAAGAGCGTCGAGGCGACGTTAAAGACCGGTCTGATGATGAATGCGCCGCCGCTGGTTCCGACGCCAAGAGATGGGGAACTGCCGCTCTCATTCTCTCAGCAGAGGTTATGGTTCCTGGATCAGATGGAACCCGCCAATTCAGCCTTTTATATTCCGTGCGTGGTCAGGCTGTCCGGTGATCTCAGGGTTGACGCGCTGGAAAAGAGCTTTAATGAAATCATTCGCCGTCATGAGTCGCTGCGAACCACCTTCGTAGCCGTTAAGGGGCAGCCGTCACAGGTCATCGCCACGGAAATGCCGTTTAGTCTGCCGGTCATCGACCTGCAAAATATCGCCGGGAGCGAGGAAGTGGAGCGCCTGATTATTGCCGAGGCGCATTGCCCTTTTAACCTGGCTCAAGGGCCGTTACTGCGCGCCACTCTGCTACAACTGGATGCGCAAGAGTGCCTGCTGCTAATCACGATGCACCACATCATCAGCGATGGCTGGTCGTTGGGAGTGTTCGTTCAAGAACTGGCATCGTTCTACAAGAGCTTCGTGAATAACCGTCCTTCGCCTTTGAACAATCTCCCCATACAGTATGTGGACTATGCTCGCTGGCAAAGGGATTGGCTGCGGGGGGAGATACTTGAGGCACAGCTTGAATATTGGGTGAAGCAACTCAGCGGATGCCCTCCCGTCTTAGAGCTACCTACTGATCGCCCGCGCCCACCTGTACAAACCTTTCACGGGGCGAGGCAGTCTCTGGTGTTATCGCTCGGACTGACAGAGGCGCTGAAATCTCTAAGCAGTCGCGAGGACGTTACCCTGTTTACGACGTTGCTGGCCACCTTCAAGCTATTGCTTCACCGTTATAGCAGGCAAGATGATATTGTTGTCGGCACCCCTATAGCGGGGCGCAATCGCGCCGAAGTTGAAGGGCTCATCGGATTCTTTCTCAACACGCTGGTGTTGCGCACAGATCTCAGCGAGAATCCGACGTTCCGAGAACTGTTACGGCGCGAACGCGAAGTTACGCTAGGAGCTTATGCTCATCAGGATATCCCTTTCGAAAAATTGTTGGAAGCTCTGCGTCCCGAACGAGACTTGAGCCGCACGCCATTGTTTCAGGTCTTTTTCAACATGCTGAACTTTCCTAAAATCGAGATGGATCTGCCGGGCCTGACCTTAGAGCTTCTTTGGACGCCCGAAATAGAGTCGAAGTTTGATCTGACGCTGTATGTCGAAGAGCGGCAGGACGGTATTCATCTCGATCTGGTTTATCGGACAGACCTTTTTGACCAGCCCCGCATGGTCGAGATGTTAGAGCAATTCAAGTTCCTGCTCTCTCAGGTCGCGCGAGCGCCCGAAAATCAGATCAGGTCTTTCTCTCTGTTGACGCCTATAGCCGCGATGCAGTTGCCCGATCCGCGTCAACCGATTCATGCCGATTGGCAGGGGCCTGTTCACACCTTGATTCATCAACAAGCGTGCCGGAATGTTGAACGCCTGGCAGTTAAAGATAAGCGGGAATCGTGGACCTATGGCGAGCTTGACTCCCGCAGTAATCAGTTAGCGAGTTACTTGTTATCAAAGGAGATCAAACCGGAAGACGTGGTTGCGATCTATGCTCACCGCAGCGCTTCGCTAGTGTGGGCGCTGCTTGGGGCCTTAAAAGCGGGAGCCGCCTTCCTGATTCTCGATCCGGCTTACCCGGCCCGACGATTAATTGAATACCTTCAGATTGCGAAGCCCCGCGCCTGGCTCCAGATCGAGGGAGCAGGAGATCTGCCCACATCGCTTGATGAGTATCTGTCAGCGTTGCCGCTTGCCTGCCGTTTCATGCTCCCTGATCGCAAAACTGATGAGGCGCTTGCGCCGCTAAAGAATTATTCAACCTGTGAACCGGGAGTAAAACTCACCCCTGATAGTCTGGCCTATGTCGCGTTCACTTCGGGCTCAACCGGAATCCCAAAAGCGATTATGGGCAGACATGGCCCGCTGGCTTTCTTCGCTACTTGGATGAGAGAGGCGTTCGGACTTGGTGATGCGGAAAAGATCAGCATGCTATCCGGTCTATCTCACGATCCTCTGCATAGAGACATTTTCACGCCTCTACAACTCGGCGCAACCCTATGCGTCCCGGATCAACAAGACGTGATCATGAGCGGCGGACTCAGTCAATGGATAAGCCAGGAGAAAATCACCGTTGTCAATCTAACCCCTGCGATGTGTAAACTCTTGGCCGAGTCAACGCCAAACCGTCATGAATGCCGAATAGAGACCCTCCGTTATGCCTTCTTCGTGGGCGACGTTTTATCGAAAAGCGATGTGTCGAGGCTCTGGAAGATAGCTCCTTTGCTCACCTGCGTTAATTTGTATGGCACGACTGAGACGCAACGCGCCTTAGGCTATTACATTGTCCCCCGTGTTGACCGCATTGCCGGCAAGTGGGCGGCAGAGGGCAGCCTGGAAAGAGAGATACTGCCTTTAGGTTGGGGAATTAAGAACGTGCAGCTACTTGTACTCAACGACGCCAACGAACTGGCAGGAGTTGGGGAGTTAGGAGAAATCTACATCCGTAGCCCACACCTTGCGAGGGGATACCTGGATGATGAGGCGCTTACAAAGGAGCGTTTCGTCATCAATCCTTTTACAAAAGCAACTGCCGACCGGCTCTATAAGACTGGCGACCTGGGCCGATACCTGCCCGACGGCAATTTGCAGTTTGGTGGGCGTAAAGATCAGCAGGTGAAGATTCGTGGCTTCCGAGTCGAGCCGGCTGAGATAGAGGCCGTGCTCAGCCGACATCCAGATGTAGGGCAAGCCGCCGTAATCGCCCGCGAAGACATTCCCGGCGAGAAGCGTCTGGTGGCCTACGTGGTTGCTAAGACGCCTCCGGCGCTCAGGGCCAACGACCTGCGAAGCTTCTTAAAAGAGAAGTTGCCGGAATATATGGTCCCTTCAACATTCGTGATGATGGACGCACTGCCGCTAACACCTAACGCCAAGATAGATCGCCGCGCGCTTCCTCCCCCTGAGCGAATGAGATTGGAATCGGGGGTCGGCTTTGCGGCGGCTCGCACGCCTACGGAGGAAGTGCTTGCAACGATCTGGTCAGATGTTTTAGGCGTAACGGAGGTCGGCATACATGACGACTTTTTTGAACTAGGGGGACATTCGCTACTTGCTGTTCAAATCGTTTCTCGGCTGCGCGACAGCTTTAAGGTGAACCTCCCGCTGCGAGTTTTATTTGAATCGCCGACAGTGGCCGGTTTGGCGCAGAGCGTTGAAGCTGAAATAAGGGCCGTTATTCACCCGACAGTTCCGCCCCTTGTACCTGTCAGTCGGGATAATCCATTGCCTCTGTCATATGCACAGCAACGTTTGTGGTTTCTCGATCAGCTTGAACCTCACAACCCGGCTAATAATATGCCAGCGGCAGTCCGCCTCACGGGACCGCTTAATGTAGAGGCATTAGGCCGGACGTTTAACGAGATTACCCGGCGACATGAATCTCTGCGAACGAGCTTTCCGGTCGTGAATGGTTACCCTGTGCAGTCCATCGCTGCTTTTCTGCACGGGGTTCTCAGGCTAGAGGACTTGAGCGCGCTGCCCGAAGACGAGCGCGAGGCTGAAGTCGAGAGGCAGGCAACCGCTGAGGCGCGGCGGCCATTTGATTTGGCTAAAGGCCCACTGTTTAGAGTCCGATTGTTGCGGATCGCTGCCGAAGAGCATGTAGTGTTGTTGACCATGCACCACATCATCAGCGATGGCTGGTCAATGGGGGTATTTGTCAGGGACGCCGCCGCCCTTTACCAGGCCTTCTGTGACGAGCGCCCCTCGCCGCTTGAAGAGTTGCGTATTCAGTATGCCGACTTTGCGCACTGGCAGCAGGAATGGCTTCAGGGTGACGTGCTGGAAGCACACCTCGCCTACTGGAAGGAGGCGCTGGCCGGAGCCCCCGATTCATTGGCTCTACCGACTGACCGCCCGCGACCGGCAACCCAGAGTTATCGCGGTGCCCGTCATTCTCTGGTCTTAGCGCCGTCTCTGGTCAATTCAATCCACTCTGTTAGCCGTCGCCAAGGGGTTAGCCCCTTTATGACGATGCTCACCGCGCTGAAGATATTATTGTTTAGATGGACAGGGCAGAGCGATATTATCGTGGGCACTGTTTCAGCTAATCGTAATTATCCAGAGCTTGCGAACCTCATCGGCTGTTTAATAGATTTCATGCCTCTGCGCTCTAAACTATCGAGCGATCAGACTGTGCTGGATCTGCTAGGGCAAGTCAAAGCCACCGTCCTCGACTCGTTCTCTCATCAGGATTGTCCATTTGCAAAGATCATCGAGGCCGTCAAACCGAACAGAGAGGCTGGCCGCACTCCTATATACAACGTCGCGTTCCTGATGCAGAACTTTGCGCGCGAGGACCATTTTAGCAAAACGCTCCGGGCCATTACGCTACCGACCGACAGGGGGCTCGGCGCATTACTTGATCTGAGATTCATCGCCGTGCCTGATGATTTGCCTGCGGGATGGCAATTCGCATGCGAGTACAGGACGGAGCTTTTTGACGCCGATACGATTGCCCATCTGATGGATTCCTATTGCGCGATTCTGGAAAGAATGCTCTGTCACTTAGAGGCGCAGGTCTCATCCTTTGAATTGTCAGACGAACTTGAAACCAGGGCGCGGGCGGCTCGCCTGGCTGATGAAAAGCGCACCATTGCCATCACCGCCACATTCACTGCCGAGCCCATAGAAGAGAGCCTGGCGTTTTGGATGGAAGAACTAGGCATTCAATCCGAAATCAAATTCGCTCCCTACAATCAGGTATTTCAACAACTGCTAGCTCCTTCAAGTCTGCTCACTGAAAATCAGAAGGGCGTTAATGTGATATTTCTGCGGCTTGAAGACTGGCAAAGAGATGCGGTTGATGTGAGTGAAAGCTCGGTGAGCAATGAGCAGGTTGAAAACAATGTGAGGGATATTGTGCTGGCTTTCAAATCTGCGACCGAACGCTCAGCGATACCGCACCTTCTATGTTTATGCCCGGCATCGAGTATTGCGACATCTGACAAGAACCGCGCAGCCTTCTTTAGTCAGATGGAAGAAGTCATAATCTGCGGCTTGAAAGAAGTGAGCGGGGTCTACCTTGTAACGGCTTCGGAAATACTCTCCACCTACCCGGTCGAAGAATACGACGATCCCTATGGAGATAAGCAATCTCACATCCCTTACACATCGGCATTTTATGTCGCTATGGGGACAATGGTTGCTCGAAAGATAAATGCCCTGAACAACTCTCTGTACAAAGTGATTGTCCTTGATTGTGACCAAACACTGTGGGAGGGCGTGTGCGGGGAAGACGGGGCCTGTGGGATCAGGATTGATCCGGCGCGCAAGGAACTGCAAGAGTTCATGGTCGCGCAGCACGATGCCGGGATGTTGATCTGTTTGTGCAGCAAAAACAATGAAGAGGATGTCATCGAGGTATTTGAGCGCCGGTCGGATATGCGCCTGAAGCGCGAGCACATCATTTCCTGGCGGCATGATTGGAAGCCGAAATCTGAGAACATCAGGTCGCTGGCAGAGGAATTAAATCTGGGGCTTGATAGTTTTATCTTTATAGATGACAACCCGTTGGAGTGCGCCGAAGTTGAGGCGAATTGTCCGGAGGTGCTGACACTGCAACTCCCGCAAGAGGTGAATCGCATCCCCATATTTCTTAAGCATATCTGGGCCTTTGATCACTTGAAATCTACTGAGGAGGATCGTCAGCGCACAGAGTTCTACAGGCAAAACAAAAATCGTGAGCTGGTGCGCAGCCAATCACTAACGTATGAAGAATTCTTAACGAGTTTAGGCTTAGAGGTTCGGATTTCAGAGTTGCTGCCGCGTAACCTGACACGGGTTTCCGAGCTTACACGAAGAACCAATCAATTCAATTTAACGGCGATCAGGCGCTCCGAAAGCGAGATCGAAAGGCTGTGCCTTTCGGCGGGGTTTGCGTGCTTATGCGTCGAGGTTAGAGACCGCTTTGGCGATTACGGTCTGGTGGGCGTAATGATTTTCGAGGTCGGATCGGAGGCGGTAGAGGTAGACACGTTCCTGCTTAGCTGCCGGGTTCTGGGAAGAGGCGTTGAGCATCGGATGCTCTCACGTCTGGGAGAGATCGCTAAAGCAGAAGGCTTGCGTTGGGTCAATCTCAAGTACATTCCAACGGCTAAAAACCGCTTAGCGCTTGAGGTCTTGGAAAATATCGGCGCACCGTTCAAAGAGCCATTGGGGCAGGGTTCAATATTCAGGCTCCCCGCTGATCTGGCGGCGGCGCTCGCACATGACGGCTTCCGTGTGGACCCTACATCCAACGAGACCTATATGGCTATTGATTAAATGCTCACAATCGGATTTGGATGACAAGAAGTCTTCAAGCCTAATCAAGAAAATCAATGGACAAGAAAGCTAAATTTAGCCGCATCGCAACGGAGATCAATAGCGTTGAAAAAATCCTCAAGGCCATCGAGTCAGGCAAGCGGCAAGCCGCAGAGCCTAAGGCCACTGAGTCGCGCGAGGGGTACGTGGCCCCGCGAACTCAGTTGGAAAGATTCCTTGCCGACAAGTGGCAAGAGATGTTCGGCATCGACAGAATAGGGGTTCACGAAAACTTTTTTGAGCTGGGCATTGATTCTGTAAAAGCAGCCGTTTTTCTTAATCGTCTCCAGCAAGATCTGGGCGAAGCCGTTTATATAGTTGCACTCTTTGACTCACCCACGATTGCCGGTCTCGCCATCTATCTCAGCGCCCATTACCCGAAAGCGGTGGCAAGGGTTTGCGGGCCTGAATCAATCGAGCACAGCCAGGATCAGAAAGTCATACACGATGCGCGGCAAGCGCCGTCGATAGAGGCGTCGAACGTTGCACAATTCCGCCAATCGGTCAGTTCTCAACCTCGCGTTAAGAGAGCCCCCGGCGCGGCTGAAACAAAGAACCCGCCGGCGATTTTTATCCTCGCCCCGCCGCGCTCAGGCACGACCTTGCTCAGAGTCATGCTCGGTGGGCATCCATCGCTGTTCGCTCCACCTGAGCTACAGTTACTCTATTTCGACACGCTCGAAGAAAGAAGAGCGGCCTTTTCCGGGCGCAATGTCTACTGGCAGGAAGGAACGATACGAGCGCTCATGCAGATCAAAGGCTGCGATGCCGAGCAGGCTGGAATCATCCTTGAGGGTTACGAAAAAGAAGGATTAACTACTAAAGAGTTCTACCGCCTGATGCAAGGATGGTTGGCAGGTAAAATCCTCGTAGACAAGACGCCATTCTATGCTCTGGACTTGGAAGTGCTCAAGCGAGCCGAAGACTACTTCGATCATGCCCTCTACATTCACCTTCTTCGTCATCCTCAGGGGGCGATCCGATCATTTGAAGAGGCCAGGATCGATCAGGTGTTTTGGTACGAGCATCCCTATTCGGTGAGCGAACTAGCCGAGCTAGTATGGCTGATCAGCCATCAGAACATTATTGAATTCTTCAAGACGGTTCCCGCCGCTCGACAGTTGCAGATCAAATTTGAGGACTTAGTTAAAAAGCCGCAGGACGCCATGGAAGAGACCTGTCAGTTCTTGGGTTTGAGTTTTCACCCCGATATGTTGCGCCCCTACGCTGATAATAAATTGAGGATGACGGACGGCCCAGAGGGTGTACTGAGGATGCTTGGAGACCTCAAGTTTCATTCGCATAAAAATATCGATGCAAGCGTTGCCGACAGGTGGGAGAAGGAGAAGTCCGCACCGATTCTTGCAAACATGACATGGGAGATGGCTGAACATCTCGGTTATGAAAGCCTGATAACCCCGGCAGACGATGCTCCGACGATTGATGATTCGCCGACAGACAATGCGCAGTCTCCGATAGAGCCTGTATCCAGAAAAAACAAGAATCTGAATCAATTTCTGGAAGAACTAAAGCAACTCTCTGATGATGATGTGCGATTACTGCTCGAAAATAAGCGGCGCTAACTCAGGCATCCGTATACTTGGTTCCTCAGAATTCCTAACCATGATCTCGCCAATGTAAACACGCCCCTTGACACCGGGTGTAATTTGTCTGACTGACCCTACCCATTTCCGATAGGAGGACCTATGAAGAAGAGAATCATCAAGCTGGTCGCTGCTGTCTTTGTTCTGTCAAGCTGCATAGCGCTTTTTAGTAGGGGCGATGCAACCTTGCCCAATTCTGAAATTCAAATCGCCACCACGGGTATCGGTGAAGTGAATACCCTCAAAGAGAACTATCAAGCCTGGGAAGCAGAATATGAAAAGACTGGCGGCGACAGTAATATTGTGCTGCCAATCGGTTGGTTCAAAGGACTGTCTACCGAGCCCACAGACGCACGCGGCCTGGTAAAATTGAACCTCACTGACGGAGTAGTTTCGGTTAAGGCGAGCGGGCTGTCGCCATCGCAGAGTTGGGATGTCTGGCTGGTCGATAATCGTCCTGGGCCTGGGCAAACGGTATTGCCTGAGCCTGGGGATGACCTGATGCGAATCGGCACGCTAAAGCAACATGGTAAACTCGCAACGCTGGAAGCTAATCTAGGGAGCGATGCCTTCGCAAACTTTGAAGTTGATCTTGTCGTGCTCACAAGAACCGGCAAGCAACCGACTGAAGAGCGCGTTTTGGCAGGCACAACAACTCTTTTCCACCGGTTGTATCGCAGCGCCAAGCAAGGACAATTTGGCGTGCTTAAGGATGCCGATCCAGAGCCGGCTCAGCCTGCGGAAAAGCCGAGCCTTCTGGCGCGTTTGTGGGAGAAAATCAGCCCGCGCGCGAAGGCGCAAATCGGCCCGATCCCGCATCCTTCGACTCCTCTGGAGCAGTTAATCACGCAAGGAAGAAACATCTTCTTCAATGAGCGATTTAACGGCAACAGTAGAACCTGCGGCACCTGCCATCGCGAGAATAATAATATGACGATTGATCCGGAGTTCATTGCCACGCTGCCGGCCAATGACCCGCTCTTTGTCGCGGAGAACAATCCTCAACTCGCGGTCAATTTTGAAAACCCCGTCTTGATGCGGAAACTCGGATTGATTCTCGAAAACGTCGACGGCTTCGACGATCTCGCGCACAAGTTTGTCATGCGCGGCGTCCCGCACGTCCTGGCGCTCATTCCCAGTTCGATTAGCGCCGCTTCGTTTGATGGCATCAATACATTCGACGGCACAACCATTCCCCCAAAAGAGAGAGTGGGATGGGGAGGCGACGGCGCTCCGGGAACGGGGACTCTCAGAGAATTCGCGATTGGCGCGATCACGCAGCACTTCACGAAGACCTTGAACAGGGTGCCGGGCGTTGACTTTCGCTTGCCGACCGAAGCTGAACTGAATGCTCTTGAAGCCTTCCAGAAATCCACGGGCCGAAGAACTGATCCTGTCCTATCAGGTCCGAACGCCATGCAGTTCAAGTCGGAAGTCGCCTCCAGAGGCCGAGACATTTTCAACGACACCAGCCTCGGCAAATGTAGCTTCTGTCACTTTAATGCCGGCGCAGGCATATCGATTGGACTCAACGCCAACTTTGATATTGGAGTTTCAAATCAGGCGGATAAGCCAGCCGACATTCTTGGGCAGCCTAACCCGCATGATGGCGGCTTTGGTAGAGCCCCAGGGCCTCCCGGCTTCGGCTTCGGCAACGGCTCATTCAGCACTCCTCCACTGGTCGAAGCCGCCGACACCGGCCCATACTTTCATGACAATTCCGTGGCGACGCTGGAAGGCGCAATCGGTTATTACAATGGCCCTGCCTTTCAAAACTCGTCTGCTGGAGTAGCCTTGGGAGGAATTCGCCTGGATGGTTCTCAGGTCACTGCAATCGCGGCGTTGCTTCGAGTATTGAATGCTCTTGAAAACATCCGCTCCACGACAAGCCTGGCAGAGCGAGCCAAAATAGCCGTCTCATCTGCGCAGGCGCGAGAGTTGCTCTTGCTTGCAACTGCCGATAATGGAGACGCGATTAAGGTGCTAAGCCGCGCGGATTTGCACCTGGAAGCGCGCACTAAGTTGGCCGCCGCCTTAGTCAACCTTAATCTCGCGATTGTGGTCTCTTCGAACACGTCTCTGAGGAATCACAATATTGATGACGCGCTTGCCTTCCTGGCGGCTGCACGGGCAGATATGGTCATCGAATGATCAGGTTCTATAATCAGAACGGTAGTAGGGGCAGCCGCTATCATCGCTTTTGCTCGCCTCTGCTGAATAAGTTCTGATCAGAATAGATAGGGCATTCATACTTGATTCACCTGCGAGAGATTTAGATTGCCAAGGTTCGCGACCTTTGCAATCAGGTGAATCAAGTAAATGAATGCCCTATTGTTTTTTCATCCATAGCTTGTGATCCGAAAGCACCTGACATGAGTAATGACATACTAGACGACACTAAACTATCGCTGGATAAAAGAGCGCTATTGAAAACCGTCTTACAAAAGAACCAGGAAATAGATAGCTTTCCGCTATCTTTTGCGCAGCAACGGCTTTGGATTCTTGACCAGTTGCAGCCCGGTAGCTGGGCTTATAATGTGCCAGCCGCGCTTCGCCTGAGAGGACAACTCAATGCGCCTGCATTAGAGCGAACCTTCGGCGAGATCATACGCCGTCACGAATCTTTGCGAACCACATTCGCAAACATCCAGGGGCGATTGATACAAGTTCTTGCTCCCAGTGTTTCTTTCGTCTTGCCGCAGTTGGACCTGCGTAGCTATCCGAAGAGCGAGCGCGAGGCCGAAGCTAAGCGGCTTGCCATTGCGGAGGCTCGACACCTGTTTGATCTTGCGCGAGGGCCAATGCTGCGAGTCACACTGCTGCAACTGGCTGAAAATGAACATGTGCTGCTCGTGACAATGCACCACATTGTGAGCGATGGGTGGTCAATGGGAGTGCTAATCCGTGAGGTCGTAACGTTGTACGATGCGTTCTCAAATGGGAAGCCATCGCCACTGCCCGAACTGCCCATTCAATATGTGGATTATGCCTGCTGGCAGCGCGAATGGCTGCAAGGCGAAAGGTTGGAAAGACAACTCGGCTACTGGCGACAGCAGTTAAGCAACGCTTCAGGGATTTTAGAATTGCCGACGGATAAACCGCGACAAGCCGTGCAGACTCTAAACGGCGCGCGGCAGACTACGGCTCTTGATCAGTCTTTAATGGTGAGCCTCAAAGCCCTGAGCCGACGGCAAGGCGTGACGCTGTTCATGACTTTGTTGGCTGCTTTCAAGGCACTGCTTTATCGCTATACGGGCCAGGAAGACATCAGCATCGGCACTCCAACAGCGGGCCGCAATCGCGCAGAGATTGAAGGATTGATTGGGTTTTTCGTCAATACCCTGGTGCTGCACACGGACTTGAGCGGCGATCCCACGTTTCGAGAGTTGCTTGCAAGAGTGCGCGAAGTTGCGCTAGGCGCGTATGCACACCCGGATCTTCCATTCGAGAGATTGGTGGATGATCTCAAGCCGGAGCGAGACCTGAGCCGCCAGCCGCTATTTCAAGTGATGTTCGTGCTACAGAATGCGCCGAGAGAAGATTTGCAATTGCCGGGGCTGACCCTGGAATCATTTGGTGTAGAAGAAACAACTGCCAGGTTCGATTTAAGTTTATTGGTGACCGAGAGGCAACAAAGGTTATTCGTCATTTGGGATTACAACGCCGACTTGTTTGAGGCAGCGACCATAAAGCGGATGGCCGGACATTTCAAAAGATTGCTTGAGAATATCGTAGAAAATCCAGACCAACGCCTATCGCGGTTGGAATGGATGACGAGGCAAGAGAAACATCAAGTCGTAGTGGATTGGAATCAGACGAAAATTGATTATCCCAACAACGTGTGTCTGCATGAGTTAGTCGAGGAGCAGGCTGAACGAACACCAGAGGCGGTGGCGGTAAGCTTCGAGGATCAGCAGATAAGCTACGCAGAGCTAAACCAGAGAGCTAACCAACTCGCGCATTATCTCCAAAGCAAAGCGGTCGGGCCAGAGGTCAGAGTGGGCGTTTGTGTGGAGCGCGGCATCGAGATGATCATAGCGGTGCTAGGGGTGCTCAAAGCGGGAGGCGCGTATGTGCCGCTAGATGCAGCTTACCCGATGCAGCGGCTGAACCATATGGCAGAGGATGCCGGAGTGAAGGTGATCGTGACGCAGCAAAGCCTCAGCGATCTGCTTGCAGGGGCTGACTGCCTTGCAGGGGCTGACTGCGAGGTGGTGTATGTAGACAGGCATTGGGAGCAGATAGCGACACGGCGTCGGCAAGATGTCAGGAGTGGAGTAGGTGCAGATAACCTGGCATATGTCATGTACACCTCTGGTTCTACCGGCCACCCGAAGGGCGTCATGGTTGCTCATCAGGCAATCATGAACACGATGCTCTGGCGGCTGACTACTTTTTCATTGAATCAGGCAGATTGCATTTTGCAAAACATCCCGCTCTCATTCGACCCTTCGATATGGCAGATTTTCGGGGCCCTGCTATCAGGAGCGCGCCTCGAACTGCCCAGGCCGGGAGGGCACCAGGACATCGGTTATCTTCTCAAGTTGATGATTGATCGAGGCGTTAGTATAGCCGACTTCCCGCCTTCGATATGGGGCGTCTTATTGGAGGAGCAACACCTGAGTGACTGCACCTCTTTGAGGTGCCTTTTTTCTGGCGGTGAAGCTTTGACCGTAGACCTGCAAGATCGCTTACTGGCTCGCTTGCCTGCGAGCTTATCTAATCAGTATGGCCCAACTGAATCAGCCATTGACACGACATTTTGGACATGCAAACCGGGGACTGATCAGCGGGTAGTTCCGATAGGCCACCCGATTGCCAACACGCGGGTCTACCTGCTAGATCGCTACATCCAACCGATTGCCGTAGGTATACCGGGCGAGTTGTATATCGGCGGCGGCGGCCTGGCGCGGGGATACTTAAACGGGCCTGAGCTAACGGCAGAGCGATTCGTCCCTGATACCTTTGGCGACGGGCCGGGAGCCAGGCTTTACAGAACCGGGGATCTAGCGAAATATCTGCCGGACGGCTCCATAGAGTTTCTAGGGCGTATAGATCATCAAGTTAAGCTACACGGCCTGCGCATTGAATTGGGAGAGGTCGAAGCTGCACTGATCCAATGCCCGGCAGTAAAGGCCGGCATTGTGACGACGATCACCGACCAGCAAGGCAAAACCCGACTGGCGGCCTATGTCGTCTCTGATGACGATGCTGAGCTAACGATAAATGAGTTGCATAGCTTCTTGAGACACAAGATACCTTCCTACATGGTGCCCGACAGTTTTGTGATGTTGAACACGCTGCCCGTATTGCCGAATGGCAAGGTTGACCGCCAAGCATTGCCTGCGGCAGAGGCTCATCGTCTGAGGTCGCCAGCCCCATTCGTCGCGCCGCGCACGCCGATTGAGATGGCGCTGGCTAACATCTGGATTGAAATTTTGGGAGTTGAGCAAGTTGGTGTTGATGACAATTTTTTTTATTCGGGCGGTCATTCTCTCAGGGCTATGCAGATGGTGTCGCGTGTGCGGCTAGAGTTTGGTGTAGACCTGCAATTGCGCGATTTCTTCATGTCTCCGACAATCGAAGGACTGGCCGAGCTTGTCGAAGACGCCCTGCTGGCAAACGCAAGTTCGGAAAATATAGCTGAATTGCTGGCTATGGCCGAACAGGCTGAAAACAATAGATAGGACGAATCGCTCTCATCGAATCGATGAAAAATCGGCTTGCAGATACTGACTGGAGGGTTTATGAGATACGACAAGATCAAGTATATGAATGGTGCAAACACTGTAGCTAAAATTGCAGGTTCAACTTGTAATGATATAGGCGAGGGTATAGAATGTATTCCGCTTTTGGCAACTCTTTAAAATGGGAATTTTTCTTGAAAATACGCCCTGATTGGCCAGAAATATGCGAATGGTTCTCGGATCAGAGCAGGCAGATATTTCGGTCATTCATCAGTAAGAATTCTCTAGCCATCTCCCTGTCTATAGGGTTTAAGAGAGCCTGGCGGAATCTCCTCACGCTCAAGAACGGGTGAACTGTCTGCTCATGTAATTGACTTTTTGAACTGGCGATTTCTCCGTTGCAGAATATGCAGCTTCCCTTCAGGGTTGAACTTCTCATGGCCGAGGTATGTCTGCTCCTTTGATTTGGCGATTGGACAAGGACGTATGCCATCGCAACGTGCTCGCCTCTCGCCAAGCTCAAAATTGCCCTTCGCCCTTTACCCCTGGCACAGATAGAAGCCACTCACTGCAAGAAAGAATGCTGCAATCGCCATCTGCTAAATATCTGAATAGCACAGTGTCTCTGGAGGTTTTATGAGGGATAACAAGATTAAGTATTATGCGTCCGCTCTCTTCTTGATAATTGCTCTGATGGCTTTTCTGACCACCGGGCGGGCACAGAAGTCAGAAGGCGACCACTCCCGTAATATCCCTAAAACCTTTGACGATGAGGCGCTTGCTACAATGGATGTGCCTCTGGCGAACCCGGCCTTTTCTCCGGTTCACGGAAAGTCCGAGTTGTACTACAGCCTTCGCCTACGGCCTTTGTATAAAACCTATACCGTCTATGCTCCTGGCAAAGAGCCGCCCGGTTATATGGATTGGCTTAAACAACAAGAGCCTGAACTGATACCTTTCGACGTATCTAAGCTCAAGACAGAAGAAGACTGGATAAAGGCCGGCGAAATAATCTTTGATGCCGCTGTTACGATCAACAGGCACAGTTCTGTGGACGAGGTGAGATCTCCTGCCTTCTATGAAAAAACGGGATTGCCCGTAGCTAAAGATGGGAGTATCCCTTTCTACCGCTATGTTGTCACCAAGAAGGGCGAGGTGAGCCTCGGCGAATTTTCCTGCGGGATGTGTCATACGCGAGTCATGTCTGATGGCTCAATAATCAAAGGCGCACAGGGGAATTTCCCCTTTGACCGGATTATGGCCTTCGGCTACCGAGCGAGATACAAAGTGGAGTGGGCTCGCAACGTTACCCTCATTCTGTCCGACACGCCCTGGTTAGACCCTAACCCGCATGCGCGTTTGAAGGAGATGTCTCTAGACGAAATTGCCTCGGCCCATGAAGCAATCCCGCCGGGCGCAGTTACTCGCTTTGGGTCAAGCGTTTTTTTCCCTCCCCAGGTACCGGACTTGATCGGCCTTAAAGATAGGCACTACTTTGACCATACAGGGCTTGTGCGGCATCGCACCATTGGCGATCTGATGCGTTATTCGGCAATTGTCCAGGGAGCGGATGTGCTTGATCAGTTTGGGCAATTCAGACCGCTTGGAAGGGCACCTGACCCTGCTACTCTTGAGCGTTACAGCGACGAGCAACTCTATGCCCTGGGCTTATACCTGTATTCGCTCAAGCCTCCGCCAAATCCTAACAAATTCGATTCTTTGGCAGAGCGCGGACAAAAGGTCTTCGAGCGCGAAGGCTGCGGCGGATGCCACACGCCGCCGCTTTACACGAGTAACAAATTGACCCCGGTGGACGGCTTCAGAGTGCCCGAAGATCACCTCAAGAAGTTTGATATTCTTCCAGTTTCTGTCGGCACCGACCCTAATCTAGCTCTCAACACCCGGCGAGGGACTGGCTACTATAAGGTGCCTTCGCTCAAGGGAGTTTGGTATCGAGGCCCATTTGAGCACAATGGTTCTGTTGCCAGCCTCGAAGACTGGTTTGATCCACGGCGCACTAAGAGTGATTATGTCCCCACAGGTTTTCGCGGCTTTGGCGTGAAGACTCGCGCTGTGAAAGGCCATCTGTTCGGCCTCGATCTTTCAGCGGAAGACCGCAAGGCGCTTATCGCGTTTCTCAAGACTCTGTGAAGCAGAGCGCTCGCGGGCAACTCCGGATAGTTTATCTGTCAGACGAATCGCAAGCCTCTAATGGCCAACAGCCGCCGCGCCTGAATCGCAACGGCTAAGAGGAGTTACGACGATTCGTCGCCTACCCCGCCTGCTCATATAAAGTATCCCGCTGAATGGTTAATAAGTTGGTCAATATCCCCGCGCGCAGAGCGACAGTCGTAGAGCTTATCGTGGCGCTACGATACCAATAAAGTTGATAGCTACTTCTCAGAGGAGAGAGTAATGACGAGTAAGCCGTGGATACTTGGTATAAGCGCTTCTCATAATGGCGCTGTGTGTCTGTTGGAAGGCGATCAGATAGTCGTGGCCATTCAGGAAGAGCGCCTCTCCCGTATAAAACGAGATAGACATTACGGGGCCTACAATTCACTGGCGCTAGAATACTGTTTCGATTACGCGAAAATCCTGCCTAGCGATCTAAGCATGGTCGTTCTTTGTGCACAGGATAGAACAAGCGCTCCAAACCAAGATCTGACACGCAACCCTTACCTTCAGATACTTTCAAACAACACCCCTGTTTTGAAGATTTCACATCACTTCGGCCATGCGGTAAGCACGTTCGCTACTTCCGGCTTTAAAGATGCGGCGGTTCTTGTGGTGGATGGGGTAGGCTCGCCAGTTGAAGATATGTCAGATGATGAACGTCGCGCCATAGTAAAGAATGTCGAGGACGGCTGGGAGACCATCTCGCTTTATGATGCCTCGGATACTTCAATCAAGGCGCTTGAAAAACATCTGGTAGAGCGCTATCGATGGATCATTCCAAATAGAGGCGGGATGTTCGGCTTTGGCAGCTTGGGGGGGATGTTTTCGGCGGTATCGAAACAGATTTTCGGGGATCTAAACGAAGCGGGAAAAGTGATGGGCCTTGCTCCTTATGGCTCGCCGGAAATCTTTACAGAGCAATTCCTGGAGATCGCCAACGGGGAGATTAGATTCGCAGATAAAGTGCCTGCGATGTTTGCACATAATGATCGCTGGCCTTTACATGAAACCGAGTATAAGAACCTGGCTTGTTCAACCCAACTCGCACTTGAAAAGGCGCTGTTATATCTCACCTCGCGCCTCCGCAGCTTATGCCCAAGCGAAAATCTCTGTTACGCCGGCGGCGTTGCGCTCAACAGCGTAGCCAACGAGAGAATCATTCGCGAGTCAGGTTTCAAGAACGTTTCCATCATGCCTGCCGCTGAGGACAGCGGGCCCGCCATTGGCGCGGCGTACTATGGATTATGGGAACTAACCAAGAACAACCCCAGGCGAAAGCTAATCCATGATGCGGTCGGGCGAGAATATTCTTCATCCGCTATTTCTGACGTGATTAAGAACGCTCCGAGCATCGAGTGTATCGATTCCCAGGATGTCATTTCTGACACAGTCGATTTGTTATGCGCAGGCAACATTGTTGGGTGGTTTCAGGGGCGCTCAGAATTAGGGCCCAGAGCCCTCGGCCAACGCAGCATACTGTGTGATCCGCGTCGCCCCGATGCGAAGGAGATATTAAATAGCCGAGTTAAATACCGCGAGTCCTTCCGCCCGTTTGCGCCTGTGGTGCTGCTTGAAGAGGCGGTCAACTGGTTTGAGTTGGATGGGACAGATGCCGCCAGCCCTTTTATGCTTCGAGTCGCGCCGTTCAAGAAAGATAAAATGGACCAGGTCCCTGCCGTTGCGCACATAGATGGTACGGGGCGATTCCAAACAGTTACCAAACAAGCCAATGGAAGGTTTTACGATCTGATTGAAAAATTTTATGAAAAGACGGGTGTCCCAATAATCCTGAACACCTCGTTTAATGTCATGGGCGAGCCGATTGTAGAAACACCTGAAGAGGCGCTCTCATGCCTGTTATTCACCGGGATGGATTATTGCGTTCTGGAAGATCAGATCGTTACCAAAAAAGCTGTTCCCTCTTCAGAAGCTTTAAGAGCAATGTTGGAGCAGGTCAAAACGATCAAGAAAGGGTTGGGCACCCCCGGCTTGCAGGAAACTGTCGCGCAGCGAGCGCAGGCCATTGCCAGGGCCGTCGATAGAATTCATGACATTAACATCGAGGCCATCTCGGCACATGAAAAAATGGTGATTCAACACCTCGGATGTAGGACGCCTGATCTCGATCCCGGCAATATCGAAAATCTCATGGCCCGAACCGCGTTCAACAATATATGGCCATACCTCGAAAAGGAGACACGAACAGACCTGATCAGAGGGGGACAATTATTCTCCCTGTTATCGAAATACCCTGGTCACCATAAGGATTGGACTGCCGTCAGCATCCAATTCATCACAGCGCTTCAACTAGAGCTTCAAGAAAAACTGATCAAACCATTTGCGATGTGGGCAAAGTTTAAGAAAGGGATTGATCTTGCATCGCTGTTCTCTCAAGTCGAGGCGGGTAGCAGTACGAATGTTACGCTTCCCGCAACCATGCCAGCCGGACAAGCCGCCGCCGGGGAGGGTGGTTATAAAATCCCCCTGCACCGAATCTCCTGGCTTCTAAATATACCGAATGCAGATCAGCCGCCTGGCGAAGCGGGGAACACGCAGCTAAATCATGAAGTCTTGTCAGAGTTAGTGCGAGAATTCGCAGGTAGCTTTCAGGACAAGGCTGGCATTGGGTTTCTCAGCGAGCTACAGAAGCGGCTGGCCTTCATCGTTGCCTCGATTGATATTGGCATGCGGACGGAGATGGTGCCGCGCGATAGGGTTACCGAATTTATGGATGAGATGGGAAGACTGATCGCTGGACTCGGTCAGGTTGCCGCAACTCGCAAACCACCCGGTTTAACATAAGATCGTTTTCTCAGATGGCCTTTTTTCTGGCAAGCATCGGCACTTCGGTGATGATGGTTTCCTGCCGATATAGATGCGCCGGATAAACCCATGCAAGTAATGGCGTGGTCATGAAGGTCGTGGTCAGCGCCATCAGCACCATGATTGTGAACATCGCGGGAGAAATCACCTGAATATCGAGTCCTATATTCAGGACTACCAATTCCATCAGCCCGCGCGTGTTCATCAATATTCCCAGAGCACCTGCCTCGCGCCAAGACATTCCTGTGAGCTTTGCCGAAAGCATCGAACCGCCCAGTTTTCCGGCTATCGCTACGGCGATGATGAGCAAGCAGTAAAGCCACATTCCCGTGCCGCTTAAGAGTCCAACTCGGGTTCGCAGCCCGGTGAAAGCAAAAAAGAGCGGCAGCAGCAGAACCACAGTTAAATCTCGCAGCTTCTCAGAGAGCCCGCCTACGAATCCATCATCTTTTGGCATAATCGCGCCGATTAGAAACGCGCCAAAGAGAGCATGGAGGCCAAGCCATTCGGTTACCCACGCTGATCCGAGCACGAGTAATAGGATGAGCGCCAGTACATTCTGCGTAATCTGGCCGCGTTCACGATAAACTCTTTCAAACCCGCGCAGCAGAACTCGCACGACCACCAGCATGACAGCCGTGTAAACTGCCGAACCCAGCAGCGTCAGCCAGAATGGGCTAGCCGTGCCGGTCGCACGAACTACCAGGACGACTCCCGCAAGAATGCACCACGCCGACACATCATCGACGGCGGCACACGCAATCGCCACCGCGCCTATCTGCGTACGAAGCATGTCGCGCTCGCTCAGGATTCGCGCCAGCACAGGGAATGCAGTGATGCTCATTGCCGTCCCAAGAAACAATGCGAAATGAGTGAAGTTCACGCTGTCATCAGACAACCTGGGATATAGATAAAGCGCCAGCAGAGAGCCGAGGAAAAAGGGAAGGGTGATGCTGACGTGGCTCGTGAGCAGAGCCATGCGTTTGCGTCCTTCGAGCATCTGCGGGTTGAGTTCCAGCCCGACGAGAAACATGAACAGCACCAGTCCGATCTGACTCAGAGAGTTTAAGAAACCAAGACTCTCCGGTGGGAACAGACTTGCGGATAGCCCAGGCGCAAGCCAACCGAAGACGGATGGCCCAAGCAAAATGCCCGCGACCATCTCGCCCATCACTTGCGGTTGATTGATCCTCTTGAAGACCCAGCCAACGGCTCGCGCGGCTATTATAATGACACCGATCTGAAGAAGGAGAATCGGCAGGTGCGGCATCATTTATCTCTCCTGGACGGTTTTTCCAGAGGCTGACGTGTGGCGACGAACTTCATAGCCGCAGGAGTTGGACATCCTGTGAACTTGAGCACGCCTTGCAAGCAATTCCGTTCCGCCGGTCGGTCAGCCGGTGGTTGTAAGTAGATGAAGACCAGGTTGTGATCTGGAGCGAGTTCTTCAGTAATCGACTGGTGAGGCAGGCTTGCAATGATCGTGAGACCGCGAATCTCTCCGGCCAGCGTCGTCTTTTGCTCGTTGTTAGCCGTAAGCAGCAAGCTTGATCCTGATTGAGAGACGGTTAGAATCGCTCCATCAAATAGAATGGGCATATCGCTGCACGGGCGGTCGCCGGCGGTCTCGCTGCTGACCTGAAGGCTCCAGGTTCCTCCTATAAAGATCGGCGGCCTCAGATGCCCGCCTATTCGCAGCACCGCGACGACCCCGATGATTGGTATGCCGACAAGAAGAATATAAAGGCGCAAAACTTTCATCCCAACCTCGATATGGTTTGCCAGTCACCGACATTGTGCATTTAGCGTGAGCATTCTTCAAACTTTCCCATCGGTTCAGGGGCACCCAAGAAGCCATTTGCGATTAAGTATGCAAAGTAGGTAGCGAGCAATGTCTCATCGACAGCCGGACAATTGATAGACATATCGGCAAGCCCGTCCAGCGTATTCCGCATGTCGCCGCGCGGCTTTATCTCCTGCATGGGCATTACGTCACTGGGCAGCGGTTCGTCAAATGGCTCTTGCGCTATTGGCCTGGGCGGAGGAAAGAATGGCAGCAGAGGATACAGGGCATTATTCGGCGACTGCCTGGCGACGCTGATTAACTCTGCGCGCCATTCGGCATATGAGGCCAATCGCATTTTATAGCCGTAAGACTGAATCCATTCGACAAGATCTGTGAAGCTGATCGGGCATGGGTTGATTAAATGGAAGGCCCGGCCCACAGACTCTTTCCGCTTCGATAAATGAACCATGGCTTTAGCCACGTAGTCCACCGGCATCATATCAACCATCTGGTTTGTATCCGGCGCGCAGCCGAGTTGTATACAGCCTTTAATCATGCGGCAAATGAAGTCATCCGTGTTCCACGCGCCTGTACCGCTACTACCGGTTATGTACCCCGGTCTGTAAATGGAAACGGGAATCCCCCTGGACTTGGCTGTCGCAATCAATTTTTCTGCAACCCATTTGCTTTGAAGATAGCCACCCGGCAACGCCTCATAGCCTTCAATGAAATCAGGCTCCTGAGTGACTGCCTCATCGGAAGAGCCAGGGCGAGGGACAATGCCAATTGTAGAGGTGAAATGTATAGGCTTGACCTGCACCCGACTTGCGAGCCTGAGCACCTCCTGAGTCCCCATCACATTAACGGCTTTCAGGCGATAGTAAGGCGAAACGTAATCGACAGCGCCGCCGTTGTGATAAATGACATCAACCTTGGATGCCAGGCCGTGAAAGTCTTTTTCCGACAACCCGAACAGCCGTTGAGAAAGGTCTCCGGGCACTGCAATAATTCTGCTGTCAAGCCGCGCGTCCAAAAGTGAGTATAATTCCAAATTGTCTCTTATCCGTTGCTTGCCCTCTTCGGCGGAAGGCGAGCGCACCAAACAGAAAACTTCGGCTTGAGTTTGCTGTAAAAGTTCGTGGAGCAAAAATGCTCCCAGAAACCCTGTGGCTCCAGTCAGAAGGATATGTTTCGGTTCGGTCATCGGCTCGGTTATAACATCCGTATCAAGGCGAATCTCCAGGTCGAGGGCCGCCTCCGCATTTAAATCCGTGGCCGCAGTCATCGCGGCAATTGCCGCTGACGCTCCTTCTCGCTTCACATAATCCATCGCCTGCGCGAGATCAGCCACCGTTGGCGACGTGAAGAGCACGGCCAGCGGCAACTCGACGTTAAAGGCTTCACGCAACTGGTAAAAGAGGCGCGTCGCCAGAACGGAATCTCCTCCAAGCTCAAAAAAATTATCGTAGATGCCCACTTCTTCGATGCCGAGAACCTGGGCGCACATTTGCGCGAGCACTCCCTCTTCGGGAGTGCGCGGCAACATAAAAACGTCATCGTTGCTGGCTCGCGCCTTGTCTGGCGCTGGCAATGAACGACGGTCGATCTTTCCATTCGCATTGAGCGGCAGGGATTCCATGAAAACAAAGGTTGTGGGCACCATATACTCAGGTAGCTTGCCTCTCAGAAAGCGGCCCAGCGCACCGGCGCTGAGTTCCGGCCCTGCCTCGGCGACGACATAAGCGACAAGATGCTTGTTCGCCTGCCGCTCTCCAACTGCGCTGACAACGACGGCTCTCACGGATTCGTGCTCGGCAAGCGCGGTCTCAATCTCTCCCAACTCGATTCGGTATCCATGCACCTTCACCTGAGAGTCTTCTCGCCCCAGGAACTCTATGTTGCCATCGGGCAGATACCGTCCCATGTCTCCCGTGCGGTAGAGTCTCTCCGCCGTATCTGGATGATTGATGAAACTCCTTTGTGTCTTCTCTTCATCTCGCCAGTAGCCCTTGGCTAACCCGACGCCTCCTATATACAACTGTCCGACGACCCAAACCGGACAGGTCTGCATCCTCTCATTCAAGACGTAAAACTTTTGATTGACCATAGGCCGCCCATAGGGGATGCTCTTCCACTCGGCATTCACCGCGTCTATCGGATAGAGTATCGACCAGATAGAGGCTTCAGTAGCTCCTCCCATGCTTATCACGTTGGCTCCGGTCGCCAGTCTCTTTATGCGATCAGGCAATCGCAAGGGTATCCAGTCGCCACTCAGCCATACCAGCCTCAAGCTTGGTGGCAAGGTGCGCTCCGCTGTTTCCGCGTAATCAACCAGCATCTCCATCAAGGCCGGAACCGTGTTCCAGATGGTGACCTTTTCACCATCGATTAATTCCGCCCACGCCGACGGGACTCTTTTCGCTTCCGATGTCGGCATGACGATGGTTCCGCCTGCCGCCAGCATCCCGAAAATGTCATACACCGACAGGTCGAAGCTCAATGAGGACAAGGCCAGCACTCGATCCCCTTCTCCAACTGCAAACCGCTCATTCAGATCCAGGATGGTGTTTACAGCGCCCCGGTGATCGATCATCACGCCTTTGGGTTGGCCGGTTGATCCTGACGTGTATATCACATAAGCCAAATCATCTTGCTGCTGCACGACCGTTAATTGACGGGTGTCAATGCCTGCCAGTTCCAAGTCATCTACACGAAGCCGCAGAACTCCCTGAGGCCATTGCAAGCAGTCATCCAGCCACGACTGCGTCAGCAAGATTTCGACCTCCCCATGGGTCAGCAGGTAAGCCAGTCGCTCGCCGGGCACTTCCCCATCAATGGGCAGATATGCCGCCCCTGATTTCAAGATCGCAAGCACCGCTACGACCTGCTCCCATCCCTTGTTCATCATCACGGCAACGAGTTTGTTAGGCCGCGCGCCTAATTCTCTCAAGCGTCTGGCTAACTGATTTGATCGCCGATCCAGTTCTTCGTATGTCAGCCTGTGATTACCCGAAACCACCGCGAGGTGATGCGGACGAAGAGTGACTTGAGCTACAAAAAGTGTATGAAGCAAACCCTGTGGGATAGGCTGATCCGTGGCATTCGTAGCCGCTTGTAATTCCAGTTGAGCAGCGGGCGCTAATTCAAGCTTAGACAGGTTCCAGACTTGTTCGTCGTCAGCAAGGCGTTGCAAGAGGCGGCAGTAGGCATCGAACATATCGGCGATCAGCCCTTCGGGGAAGATCTCCTCCACCACATCCCAGTTATAAAAAAGCATGCCTCCCGACTCAGCAATTTGATGATCGATCCACACCTGCGGTGTCTGGCTGATGCTATAGAGCGCCTCTCCCGAAGCCTGGCTCGCGGTCTCACTCGGTCTCTCTCTCTGCCCCGCCCCTTCCATATTAAGAATGCTTGTGAAGACTACGGGCATCGCGGCACCGGGCTCCCAGCCCTGTTCTCGCGTCAATTCGCGTCTGACACGGACGGCGCTTACATAGCGATGGTCCAGGTCTTCCCACAATTGTGTCTGGATGCGGCGAGCCCGCTGCTCAAAAGCATCTGTCCCCGAATTATCTATAGCCAGCAGGATTAACGAGGTGAAATCTCCGATGATCTCATTGACCTGTGGGTGCAAAGGATGGCGGTTGAAGATCGTAAGATTTACTGTGAACTGAGGGCGCTTGCTCCAGGCGGTAAGGACTTCGGCAAAGGCCGCCAACAAAACTCCGGACGGAGTTAAACCGGCTTCCGCTGAACGATTTTTCAGTTGCGCCCATCGGCCCTTATCGAGCCTGGCGCTTCGCCGCACGAACGTGGGCTTGGATAGTGAGCCAGGGCTTTTCTCCAGGGGCAATTCAGGCGCTGGCGGCAATGTCGGCAAACGGCTCCACCAATACTGCCGGGAGTTCTTGTATAGTTGGGTATCCTCCAGGGCAATCTCTGCCAAGACATAATCCCGAAACGAAAGCTCAAGGGGCTCAAGCAAGCCATGCGGATTTGCATAATGCCAGGCCAGTTCGCGCGCCAGTACCTCCAAACTACGAGCATCGCCGATCAGGAGATCAAAGCTGATGTGCAGCCTTAGGTGATTCGCCGGCAACAGGGTAGCGCGGATCTCAAACAAAGGCCACTGGTCGCTTGGTAGTACCTGATGCGACATCTGCTGGCGGACGGCAGCCAAGCCGGCAGCAACCTCTTCCGGCGCAGCTTCGCTCAAATCCATCACCGCGATGTGGTACTCAGGCACCTGATGAAGAATTTGCTGCATGCCATCCGGCAACACGACCGCCCTGAGCATGCCGTGGCGATCAATCATTCGTCGCCATGCCTGCTCAAAGCGAGGCAAGTCCAGGTCGGCGCTTTCAAATTCAAAATAAATATGAGTTGCGACATTGCCAAGTTCAAAAGCGCCGCTTCTACCGATCCAATAAGCCTGCTGAACATCGGTGAGCGGGAAGGGGTCGGAGAGATGCTCGCGGTCAGGCACAATCGTTGGCAATGATAATTGATAATCCTCTGTCTCGGCTTGATCGGCTTTGCAATTGGCGATAGCGTCGGCAAGCTCGGCGATTGTCGAGCGGTCGAAGAGGCTGCGCAGCGGTATAGTGACCTTGAAGGTGCGGCTTAACTGGTGGATGAGTCGTGTCGCCAGAAGCGAGTGCCCGCCCAACTCAAAAAAGTTATCGTGAATACCGATTTTCTCAATGCCAAGAAACTCCTGCCAGACAGAAGCCACCTTCTGCTGTACCTCATTGGCTGGCGGGATGTAAGCATTTGCCAGATCCGGCCTGGGATGCAAGGTGCTCGGTAAATCGCTTCTGACTGATTCACCTGCCGATTTTAGCGCCTCGGTCTGGGCCGAGTCTTCAGGCGCGGATATTCGTCGCGGATCGAGAAGCGCGTCTGGTAACTCGGAGGCGCGCGCAAGCAGTGCCTGCTGTGGCGTCTCAATCCAGTAACGTTGACGCTCGAATGGATAGGTCGGCAACGCCAGGCGAGAGCGGCGCTGACCGGCATAAAAACCTGACCAATCCACCTTCACACCTGCAAGCCACACCCGCCCCAGCGCATCGAGTAGCACCTCTTCATCCGATTGCTGGTGGTGCGGATGCCGCAGCGTCGAGATGATAACCTGATCTGCCGTCTTACTCGGATGCTGCCTCGCCAGTGTGGTCAAGGTCGTTCCAGGCCCGATCTCTAAAAGGACTCGATTCATCCCTTTCAATACTTCATTGAGTCCGTCCGCAAATCGCACCGTCCGGCGCAACTGCCTGCCCCAATAAACCGGGTCGGTTGCTTCAGCCTCAGTAATCCACGTGCCGGTAACGTTCGAGATAAAAGGAATCTTAGGGGGGTTGAGGCGGATTCCCTTCAACCGCTCGACGAATGGTCTGATGACCGGCTCCATCATCTTTGAATGAAAGGCATGAGAGGTTTGCAGCCGGCGACAATTGACTCCGCGCTCATTGAGATTATTCTCGAATTCGGCAACGGCATCTGTAGGCCCTGAGATGACGCAAAGAGACGCGCCGTTGATTGCGGCTATCGACAGTCCCTCCACCAGAACGGATTTCACTTCCTCTTCAGAGAGCGAGACCGCCAGCATCGTCCCTCTGGGAAGTTGCTGCATCGCCCGGCCTCGCGCAGCAACGACGGCCAGCCCATCTTCCAATGAAAAAACTCCGGCCAGACATGCCGCCACATATTCCCCGATGCTGTGACCAATAATTGCCTGTGGCTGCACTCCCCATTGCATCCACAATTTGGCGAGAGCGAATTCCACTACAAACAAGGCGACCTGGGTTATGTGAGTCTGCTGAATTTGCCGGCTCGCTGCTTCGGCTTCCTTTTCAACAGGGTAGAGCACGCTAAGTAGATCAAGCCCAAGATGCGGTTTAAGCAGTTTCGAGCATCGGTCAACCTGCTGGCGGAAAGTTGGCTCTAGCCGATAAAGCTCCAAGCCCATATTAATGTATTGTGATCCCTGACCTGAGCACATGAACACGACTGATGGATTGGAGGCTTCTCTATGCAGCGTCAAGACTCGGCTGGCATCGAGCGGTTCGAGCGCGTTCACCAGATCAGAAATTTCGCGGCATACGAGCATTCGGCGGTACTTGAAATCCTTTCGACCTAACTGCAAGGTGAAGGCAACGTCGGCTAGATTGACATGCGAATGCAGTTTTAAATGTTCGGCCAAGTTTTTTGTCGCCGTCTCAAGGGCTGAAGCCGTCTTCGCCGAAAGCAATAACAGGTGGCAGGGCCTTGATTCACTTGAGGGCTCTATCGCGGGGGCCTCCTCCAGGATGACATGGGCGTTGGTGCCCCCGATGCCAAACGAACTGACACCGGCGCGGCGTGGGGTTGGTCCGGCCTTCCATTCCGCAAGAGAGGTGTTGATATAAAATGGGCTGTCTGCAAAATTGATTTGCGGGTTGGGCTTTTCAAACAGCAGGCTGGGGGGCAGCAATTTCTTTTTGAGCGCCAGAGCCGTTTTAATCAAGCCGGCGATGCCAGAGGCTGAATCCAGATGTCCTATATTCGTCTTCACCGAGCCAAGGGCGCAGAATTGCTTCTTGTCAATCGCGGGATTAAAAGCTTTTTTCAGCGCGGCGATTTCAATGGGATCGCCCAGTGGCGTGGCCGTGCCATGAGCTTCGATGTAGTTGATCGTTTCCGCGTCAACCCCGGCGGCGGCGAGCGCTTCTTTAACCACCGCCGCCTGTCCATCAATGCTGGGGGCCGTATAGCCAATCTTTATCAAACCGTCATTATTGACTGCCGTGCCGCGAATGACCGCGATGATGTCATCGCCCTCCGCCAGCGCATCTTCCAGCCTTTTCAGAACAGCAATCCCCGAACCATTGCCGAAAAGAGTTCCCTGCCCCTTCGCATCAAAAGCTCGGCAATGACCGTCAGGCGAAAGAATGCCCTCTTCCTCATAAAAATAGCCCGATTTCTGCGGTACCCTGATCGAAACGCCGCCAGCCAGCGCCATGTCGCATTGATAATCTAATAAGGACTGGCACGCCAGACTAACGGCCACCAGTGAAGTAGAGCAGGCAGTCTGCACATTAATGCTGGGCCCTCTCAGATTCAGCTTATAAGATACACGAGTGGCTAGATAATCTTTGTCATTGCCTACGGTGACTTGAAATGCCCCGTAGGATTTCAACAGCCTGGGGTTCAGACTGAAGTTAAGCAAAAGATACGTGCTCATGCTGGCACCGCCGAAAACCCCTATCGAGCCGGCGTATTTGTCAGGGTCATACCCCGCGTTCTCAAGAGCCTCCCAGGCGCATTCAAGGAAAAGTCGATGCTGCGGGTCGGTTATTTCGGCCTCCCTTGGACTGTAGTCGAAAAAAGCCGCATCGAATAACTCCACGCCATCGAGCACGCTCCCTGCTTTCACGAAATTGGGATTGTTAAGCGAGGCGGGATCAACCGCTAACGGATCGAGTTCCTCATCAGAAAAGAACGAAATGGATTCAACTCCATTCTCAAGGTTCTGCCAAAAATCAGTGATATTCTTTGCACCTGGGAACCGAACCGCCATACCGATAATGGCGATGCCGACGCCATCAGGCCCTTCAGAGTTACTCATCCTATTGCCCTCCTGAGTTTGTTTCCAAAGCAATCGGCGCGGCTTGAGTCGGCCAGAACTGGCTCGCCAGCCGCTCGATAGGATTCTGAGTTGCCGCAATCAGCCAGCGTTTTGCCGACTCCAGACCTGAGACTATTGCGGGATAATCTTCGGATGCGGCTGACCTTTATGACACGCGTAGCAGGTGATCGGGCCTGAGCCGCCATAGAACTCTTTGTTCAGCATCTCAACCATCTGGAGCATTTTCCGCGCGGTCTGCTTGGCGGGCTTATCATCTTTATCGAACTGGCCTTTAACGTGGCAGTAATTACAATCGACTCCCAGCGAGGCGGCCATGAAGGTCATCACCGTCATCCAGTTAGATACCGGCTCCTGCTTAAGCACCTGTATGTTCTTATACACGGCTTCGGCGAGTTTCTTCTCCTGGCCGGGAGCCGGCTTATCATTCGGGGGCGTCCACTTTGGCGGGATGATTTCAGGCTTCACCTGCCCACCATGACAGGTGAAGCAGGTGACGGTCGCCTGAATGGAATTTTCTTTAGTGAACTTGCTGACGCTGCCGACCATTCGGAGCATTTTCCGCGCCTCCTGTTTGGCGGGCTTATCATCCGCATCAAAGGCGTCCTTGACATGGCAGTGATTGCAATCCACTCCGAGCGCAGCCTGAAAAAAGTTCATGGCCTTCAATAACCGGGATGATGGCACCCCTTTGAATATTTGAATATTTTTATAGACCTGCTCGGCGGGCTTATCCGGTTGGGCATTCGGCTCCTGCCGGGCGCGCTGCTGATCCTGTTGAACGCTGGCTTGCTCTACCCGCGCGCTTTCGGCTGTCGTCGCCCACGTCATGACCAGGGGGCTTAAGGCAAATATAGTCAGCGTAATCCGAATTACGTAGCCTAACCTTCCTTTCATCTGATGCTCCTTTCATCAATGACCGACTTGGCTCAGAGCAAATCGGTTATCTCTTCGGTAATCACTCGTAAAAGCAAGGGGAACGTCTATTGCTCGTCAGAAGGTTGCGGCGTTTTGTTAATCTTCTTACGATGTTTCTGCTCGGTGGCTTGCTTTCGCTTCTCGCCTCTATCCTGACTTTTCCGAAGCTCAGGCTGTTCGGAAGATTCGCGGCTTAAAAATTCAGCCATGGAGCGTATCGTCGGGTGCTCGAATACCGTGAGCAAAGGGAAGTTCTTCTCAAAGGCCGCTCGGAGTCTGTTGTAAACCTGAATTGCATGTACCGAGTTGCCTCCCAGGTCGAAGAAGTTGGACTCAATCCCCACCTTCTCGACGCCTAGCACGTCTTGAATTACGGAGACGATGGTTTGCTCCGCCTCTGTTGTGGGCGCGGTATATTCGCCTCCCGGTACGGAATGAAGCATATCGGGAGCGGGCAACCCCTTGCGGTCAACTTTTCCATTCGAGGTGAGAGGCAGCGACTCCATAAATACAAACGCCGACGGCAGCATGTACTCCGGCAATTTCTCCTTGAGGAAACGGCGAAGCGCATCCTCAAGCTCAGTTTTCAAATTCGCTGCTCTGGGGGCCGAGGGCGCGGATTGTACGGGCGGCTGTGCTGAAGCGGCAATCGCGCTTTCAGACAATTGGTCTTTGACCATCTCCGCGAACATTAAATAATCATTCGAGTCTTCGATGAAAGACTGAAGGGATAATTGCTCAGGATCGATGCGACCGCCGACCAGACTGTGAATGAGAAGCTGACTGTCTTCGAGTCCGAACAGATGCCTGACGGTTTCAAATTCCATTATTCCGATTTGGCAGAGCCCTATGCGGTTAGCCGGCGCTGACATTTCTAATAGCTGAGTCATCATTCCGGCTTCAATCGTCGCAAAGTGATTCGCTTTCTCTCCGTAGATGGGGGCAATGGCGTTGAGTTGGTTGATTAAGAATATGGAGAACCCCGATTCGTCAAATATAGTCCGGTTCCTTTGATCATGAACGTGGCGATCAATATTGGCGTCGGCGGTCAACAACAACAGGTGGTGATCTTCGGGATGGTAATAGTAGGTTCCTGCCTGAAGCCCTTCGACGCCGCCGGCCTTGATGTAGAGGTAGACTTGAACCGGGTACAAACTTCCTGCCGAACCGTAGCGGTACTTTGGAATCGACCCGCTCACTTTAATCTGCGACAGACAACTCAGTAAATCGCTGAATGGTTTCAAAGGGATTGGCCCTGGCGAAAACCTGCGGTGGCTGCGCCGCTGCACGTACTCCTGTTCGATCAGGCCATCACCCAATTCCGGCTTTGAAAGTCGGGTTATGGGTCTGCCATTATCCTTTAGCAAGCCGGGGCGGTTTAATTTGAATTGCAGTTGTTGAATCAAGTCGAGGGATTTGGCTTTTGCGGGATGCTGATCGTCGAGATTCATGAGTTCAGGCGTCGGCGAGTTCCACAACTCATCGGCGGAAGCCTGGTCTTGCCCGACGATCACATAGGCCACAAGCCGCTTGTTTCCACGCATCTCGCCCGTGGCGGTTACGACGGCCTCTCGCACTCGCGGATGTTGTAATAACGCGGACTCTATTTCGCCAAGCTCTACGCGGTATCCCTGTACCTTAACCTGAAAATCCTCCCTGCCTAAAAACTCGATGTTGCCGTCGGGCAAGTGCCGGCCAAGATCGCCGGTTTTATATAGCCTCTCTCCCGTCGCCGGATGAATGATGAAGCTCGCATTAGTCTTTTCTTCATCTCGCCAATAGCCTTTGGCTAAGCCGATTCCTCCTATGTAAAACTGTCCCGGCACCCACGCCGGACACGGCTCCATTGCCTCGTTCAAAACATGACAAGTTTGGTTCACCATGGGCTTGCCATACGGTATGCTTTTCCAGTTCGCGTCGGTCTCCTCGATGGGATACAGGATTGACCAGATCGCCGCTTCCGTCGCTCCGCCGAGGCTGATGACTTGCGGCCCTCCGAGCAGCGACTTGATCTGATCCGGCAAGGTAACCGGTATCCAATCTCCGCTCAGCATCACCAATCGCAGTGATTCCGTTCTGGATTCCGGTTTGTCTTCTACATACTTCACGAGCATTTCCATCAACGCAGGCACCGAGTTCCACAGGGTGACGCGCTCGCTGGCGATTAACTCCGCCCAGTGACTTGGGTCGCGCAGCGCCCACCATTGCGGTATGACAATCGTTCCGCCTGCTGCCAGCACGCCAAAAATGTCGTAAACCGAAAGATCGAAACTCAACGAAGAGAGCGCCAGCACTCTGTCCTCTGGCCCCACGGCAAAGCGCCGATTGATGTCCAAAATCGTGTTGACTGCGGCCCGGTGATCAACCACTACCCCTTTAGGCAGTCCGGTCGATCCGCTCGTGAATATCACATAGGCAAGGTCTTCCGGACTCTGCGCCACTCTCGGCGGGCAATTCTCGAAAGTCTCTGTGAAATCTTTGTCTACGTGCAAGCGTTGCACAGTGGCGGGCCACTCCAGGCGCTCATCAACCCAACTCTGCGTGAGGACGAGGGCCACTTCGCCATGTTCGAGCAGGTAGCACAGTCTTTCTTTTGGCAATTCCGCGTTTATCGGAAGGTATGCGCTGCCCGACTTCAGTATGCCAAAGACCGCAACGATTTGTTCCCATCCTTTCTCCATCACGACTGCCACCAGTTGGTTTGGCTGTGCTCCTGCTCGACACAACCAGTGTGCGACTTGATTCGAGCGGCGGTCTAATTCCGCGTATGTCAATTCTGCTGCCGACGATATTACAGCAATCTCATTCGGTCGCTGCGCCGCTTGCTCCGCAAACAAATCGTGCAGCAGCATCTCGGCTATCGGGCTCTGCGTTCGATTGACTGCCGCACACCGCTCCAGGTGAGCGGCTGAAGTCAACTGGCGCTGACTCTGCTGCCATGCCTCGTCGTCTTCGACAAGCCGATCAAGGCGAAGGCAATAAGCGGCAAACATGTCATCAATCATTCCTTCAGGGAACAGGTCGTCAACAACATCCCAGTTAAAGATCAATTCACCGGCGCTTTCAATGACCTGATGATCCAGCCAGACCTGAGGCGTCTGGCTGATGCTGTAAATACTTTTCGCGGATAGAGCGGTCGGGTTTTCAGCAGATGCCGATGAGCCATCTCGATCTGGCGCGGCGGCATTAAGCGTACTGGTAAAAACAACCGGCATCGTTGCCGCCGGGCCCCTGCCTTTCCTACGGGCTATCTCTCGCATAACCCGCACGCCGCTCATATATCTGTGATCCAGGTCACTCCACAACTGCTCCTGAATGTGTCGCGCGCGCGCTTCAAAAGTACCTGGCACTGAGTTATCAATCGCCAGCAAGGTCAACGATGTGAAATCTCCTACAAGGAGATTAACCTGTGAGTGCAAAGGAAGGCGATTGAATAGCGTGAGGTTAATCGTGAATGCCGGGCGCTTGCTCCATGCCGCGAGAACCTCCGCGAATGCCGCCAGCAATATCCCTGAAGGTGTAATGCCTGTCCGCGCGGCACGATTCTTCAGGCGCGACCAGCGGTCGTGGCTCAAGGACGCACTGCGCCGGACGAATTGAGGCTGCGCCAGCGAGCCGGCGTTGTTAGCCAGAGGCAGGTCGGGGGCTCCGGGCAAAGACTCCAGGCGATTCAGCCAGTAGGCTTCCGAAGCGTGATAAAGCGGCGTGCCACGGAAAGCGGCTTCGGCCATCACGTAGTCGCGGAATGAAAGCTCAAGAGGCTGTAGAACCTTATCCGCATCCGCATAAAGTTGCGCCAATTCATAGGTGAGTATCTGTAAACTCCACGCATCCCCGATCAAAAGGTCAAAGCTGACGTGGAGGCGCATGAGCTTTCCGCTTAATTGCGAAGCTCGAATCTCGAATAACGGCCATTGATCAGCAGGAAATACTTGATGAGACATGCGCTCTCGCACAGTCTGTAATTCAAATTCTGCGCGTTCGAGCCCTACATCACAAAGGTCGAGGACTTCTATACGGTAAGGCGGAACCTCCTGAAGAATCTGTTGCTGTCCGTTCGGCAGGATCACCGCGCGCAACATATCGTGGCGGGCAATCAATTGCTGCCAGGCACGCTCAAGCCGCTCCAGGTCTAAGTCTTCGCTCTCGGCTTCAAGGTAGAGGTGGCTGGCGACGTTTCCGAGTTCAAATCCGCTGTTGCGCCCGATCCAGTAAGCTTCCTGTATGTCAGTAAGCGGGAAAGGTTCATGGCGACTGTCAGGGTCGGGAGTGATTGAGGGTAACGAGATGAATTGGTCTTCGTCGCCTGACTGCTCGGCTTTGCGGCGCGCAATATCAAGCGCAATGTCAGCCACGTTCGGCGCAGAGAAAAGCGAGCGCAGCGAAAAGTTCAGCTTGAATGTTTCGCGCAGGCGCGCAACCAATTGAGTGGCCAGCAGCGAGTGTCCTCCAAGCTCAAAAAAGTTATCCTCGACGCTTATGCCATCAATGGCAAGCACCTGCTGCCATATCTCAATGATGAGAGCTTCAGTCGAAGTCCGAGGAGCAACAAAACTTCCGCGCCCTTCGGGCCGGGCATGCCGCCGGCCTTCGTCAATAGCTGTCATGATCTGGCGGGCGCTACGGAAGCTTGTCGCAATCCGCATAAACAATTCCGCCTCTTGGCTCGCGTAATTTGCGCGCCTTGCCGTCACAAAGCTTGAGGCGGTAGCCACGCCTACGGCTTGACCATTCAGGGCGCGGTCTTCGACCATCTCGCCTCCTGAATCGAGCCCTTCAACGGCATCCAGGGGTAAGCTGACACTGAATCCGTCCGCCTCCTGCTTGATCCAATGGAAGCCGACTGTTTTGACGAATTCACCGGCTATCGAATTTCTCGGAGTGGCTCTGTAGCGGAGGCGAAGTGTTGAGCATCCATGTTCCCTGGCGATGCGGGCGAGATGCTTGAGGACTCTATATTCCACATTCTTGCCGAGTACGCGGCAGTTCAGTAAGAAGGTATCCAAGTTCAGAACATCCGCCTCGTATCCGCAGATGACAGCCCCCGCCATGTGGTAATCACCGAAACGATCAGATACGTCGATTATCCAGCCCGCCGATTCGCCGGAAGATAACAGAGCCTCAAGCTCACCGCTGGAGCGATGAATCGCCGTGAGATTAAATTCTACGGTTCGCCGCGTCAGTTCAGCGACCTCTTCAATTTGGTAGTTCTCAATCGGTAATAGTCTGACATCGAGGTTGAGGCGGTCGAGAAAGCCTTTGAGATTCATCTGACACCTTATAGCTGTGGTTTGAAAGTTAATCGCGGCTATTGGAAATCTTCGAGGAGTTCTACACGACCCGGAGACGGCGAACCCAGAATGCGGCGCACGATTTTTGCCGCGACGCTTTCCGGCGGAAGAGCTTCCTGGCGGCCAAGCGGAGTGCTGGTCAAATCGGTCAAGAGTCTGGGAGGTCTGACGAGTAGAAAGCTGATTGCCGAATACTCGACGGCGGCCACCCTGACCAGCCCTTCGATTGCATACTTTGCGCTCACGTAGTGAGGCCACTCGGCGGGCGGCTGTCTGTGAGCGATCACCGAAGAAATCACCACACACCAGCCGCGAGTCGCCGAAAGTGCTTGCAGGAAGACGGCCATCGGCGATGATACGAGAGAGAGGCTCTTGCCGACATACTCATTTATTCTATGCACCGCATTCGGCTCAAGCCATAAAGGGAGAAGCGGAGGACAGGCGTTGCATACAAGAAAATCCAACCGCTTATATCGCTGCGCAATCTCACGCTCCATCTCGCTGCAAACACCGAGATTGCTGCCGTCGCCTTGTAACAGGGCGATTTCGCCCGCAGCGTCAGACAGATTTCCTTTCAATCGTTCGGCTTCTGCCCGGCTCTTGTGATAATTGACCACAACCGTACTCCCTTGCAGAGAGAGAAACTGAGCCAGGCTCGCGCCGAGCCCACGGCTCGCGCCGACGATTAGAGCAACCTTCCCATTCAGAGCCTCTGAACGCGGCATCGCGGATTCAATCGCCGCATTAGAAGCAATGAGAGAATTCTGGCGCACGAAAGACTTGAGATCTGCGCTGGCGACCGCGACCTCATCGCTGGAAAGGTCGGCGCTTATTCTTATCAAGTCGAATCTCTCGTCGAATGCGGCAACTTTTGCCTTGTATGAAAGCCGCGTGCCGGCTGATTTCTCCGGGGCTGCGAATTTGAGCGACAATTTTGAGAATAAAGCGGGCCGACCGGGCATTTCCATGCCCACCAGATAGCTGCACCACATTAGCGACGCGATGTGGATCATCCCGATGCCCTTCGCTTGGATGCCCAGCCGCAGCAAGATGGCGCGCAGGGCTTCGGAGGACGGAGCGTAGTCGCCGTCTATAGTGAATCCTGCAAACAGGCTTGCCCTATCAAGGTTGGCGGCCTCGGGGCGCGGAGCCAGGCCGTGGAGATCACTTCCGGTTTCGGCAATTCGCCCTTCAGCGAAACTGGCCGTCATCTTCAGCATCAAGAGCTTTCCGTCATATATCTTTGCGGTCGCGCGCCGTGAGTCTTCATCATTGCTTTCAATTGTATAATCGATTCCCATGAACATAGGGTTAATGAAATCAAGCGTGATGCTAGACAGATTAAAATCAGGGCGTTCCTTTAATCGACCGAGACCGGCAAGCCCGCCAAGCACCCCGAAGACGACCCTGTCGCCGTAGGGCGTCTTTCGGGCATAGTCTGCCGACATATGCAAAGGGTTTCTGTCATGACTGGCAGAACTGAAAAGCTCCAGATCATCAGGCGAGAAGCGCAACTTCCGGTTTTCTTGCGCAGCAGTCAGGTTTGCCAGGAGGTTCATAGCTTTCCTACGTATGCAGGCCAATCAATTCGGCGTAGCTGGCTGGCAACCCCGCATCGGTCGCCCCCTATCCCGGCAAAGAACCGGCGAGCCGGCTCATTGCGAGGGTGTTCTTCGGCGACGGCAAAGATTCTTTCAATGCTCATCCGCGACATTTCATCAAATAGGTTTGCGATCATGGCCTCTTCGATGCCTCGGCCCATTGCTCGGCAACTCAGCAGAAAGGTATCGAGGTCCGCGCGGTTGGAATCCAATTTAACGATAAACGCGCCGACGATGCCATAATCCCCAAAGTCATCCTGGGCTTGAACCAAGCGGATCAGATGTCGCTTGTCAGCGCACAACTGGGTTAGCTCGACATCGCTGCGGCGTCGGCAATTGAGATTGAGTTGATTGGTCTTTGCCACCAGTTGTGCAAGCCTCGGAATGTCCGACGAGGCGGGAGCAAAAATACCGATTCTTATCCCAAGCTTAGAAAGATATTCCTCCGGTGACGAAGCGTTCTTGCCCTGCTCAAGGCGTTGGCGTTCCTGCCCATACTGCGCCGCGCGGTTTATGTCTGCGACGGTAGGCGGCAGCCGGTCGAGCAGGCCGGTGTTTTGAACCGCATTCATCCATTCGGCAGGATCATCAGGCATGCGGATGCAAGCCAATGCCGGGAAAGCGCTTTGAATCTCGGCAATCTCTGCCGAGTTGTCATCAATCATGACGAAGCTGTCGAGGCCGAGTCTCAATTCTTCTGCGATTTCGCGAATGCTGATCGACTTCGCCTGCCAGTTAATTCGCCACGCCGCCAGGTGCTCTTTCTTCAGTCTCATCTCGCGGCGGGCAAAGGCTTCCCACACATCAGACTCATGGTTTTTGCTGCAAACCGCGAGCAGCGCCCCGGCCCGGCGCAGTTCAAGCAGGAAGGCTTGAAAATTCCTGTAGGCTTCTCCGCGATCATTCTCTCTCAGGTCGATGCCGTGCGGCCCATCCTCGCCCACCGCGCCGCCCCATAAGGTGTTGTCCGCATCGACTACGACAACCTTTCGCGCCGGTTGCAAGCTCAGCAAGATCAGCCTCGCCATTCGCCTGCCAATGATACTGAAGGCTTCCTCTGAGAATGGAATGTGCGCGAAGACCATGAGCCGCCAGTTATAAGCCCTTTCCGTTCCGATTGCGCGAATCGCTTCTTCCGCATCTGCAATCAGCACGCCGCGTTGACCGGCGAGCCTGTGACGCAAAGCCTCGCGCACCTGGGCCGCCGTCGCGAAAACCCCCGCGTCATTGCAAGCATCTCCGACTCCCAGTGGCCGCAGTTCAGGGATGGCCGGCAGAACGAAAATCAACGTCGCCTGCCATCGCCTGGCTGCCTCCATCGCCGCTTCGGCCAACTCAATTGCCTCGCGCGAATAATCCGCTGTGCTTTCGGTGAGAGGTAGCGGGCGCGCTCCCCATAATTCCTCAAAGCGCGGCCAAACAATGACCACATTCGGCCTGAAACGAGCCGTCTGGCTTTCATCAGAGAGGCATTCCTGGGCTATCTGATTATAAGGGCCGATCAAAATCTGCGAGGGCGATCCGGCATCCTCAAGAGCGATGCCCAGGTATGGCTCCAGCGGATTTGCCGTGAACGTAGCGAGGACAGCGACCTTCATCTGAGCGGGGCGGCGGCTGCGAACCAGGTCTCGCCAGCGCATACGCAATTGCAGGAGGCTCATTTGTATGCCCCCTTCTCGCGCAGCAACCGACAAAGATCGCCGAAAGTATTCATCGACTGAATCTCTCGCGTTGTAAACAATACTCCATAGACCTCTTCGAGGGCGGTTATCAAGTCGATGTGCGCGAGACTGCTCCAAGCCTGTGTGTTCGCCCGGCTAGTATTCTCTGACAGGTCTGCCGGGGCTATTTCAACAACCTCGCAAAACAGTTCTTCTACAGTCATGTGAATCCGTCCATCTGCTTGGCGCGTTGGCGCGAGTAATTTCGTTTCGCGGAGATGACTTTCCAGAAAGGTTCGGGAAACTTGCAAGCCTCAAGCTCGAACCAGAATGTTTCATCGAGCAGCGTCCGACTTGGGATCAAAGATCCACAGGTGGTTGAGGAATAAAGGAATCTCTTGCGGGTCAGAGGGAAGCCGCAAGGTCAGCACTTCGGGGTTGTGAACGCGCACCTGGGCATATTCAACCGGATTCCTGCTGATATAAATCATCTCTTCGAGCGGCACCAGTAATTCATTTGATAGAGAGATGAGATTGCTTGAGGTCGGCTCCCAGTTGATTCTCCACGCCGCAAAATGCTTTAGCTTTAATGGCATTTCGGAGTGAATGCGGAAGGTTTCAATAACGTCGGGCTCGCTATTCTTGCTGCACAGGCAGAGCAGCGACCCGGATTCGTGCTGCTTGAGCATGAATTGCTGCAACTCCAGATAGGGCGGCAGAAGCTCAATATTGCATGGCCCATCCTCGCCGCACGCTCCGCTCCAGAGCGTTTCATCACAATCGAGCAGAATAACCTTGTGGCGTGGTTCGCTCAGCGCCAAGAGCTTTCTAGCGATTGCCGTTCCAAGCGCGGCAAAGAATTCCGAGGTGTAGGGGATGTGGCCGATCTCATCCGTGTTGGCGTCGTTCACCTTTTGCACATCGTAGGCTCGTATGATTGCCGGATAATTCAAAACCTCGATGCCGCCGAGGCGCTTTGCTTTCATCGATATCAAGCTTTCGAGGCCCATAATGAAATTGAGTTTGGCCGGGTCTGCCGCCACGCTGTCGGAAGATGGGCATAAGCCAATCAGACACCGCGCCTGCATATAGGTTCTGGATGATTCCAGTGACGCCAGAAAATTATCAACGTTTTCTTCGAGCATGTTGAAGAAAACGTCGTCCGAATCTAATCGGCCCTGACACCAATCTTCGAGACGCAAGAGAATGATATTGAGGCCATCAGAATTGTTTGCAAGCAGGCTGCAAGGATCAAGCAGATGTTGGAAGACCTGACCATAGGGAGCAAATTGAACGACGTTGGGAATAAGCAGTTGTTCAGCCCAAAACGCCAGCGAATCTTCAAGCGGTTTGGCGGTGAACGTTGAGGCCACAACGATTCTCAGCTTTTGAGCCGGTATCGGCCTGACAAGCTCTGATAAACGTTGTTGGGTGTCAACCATTACCCTTTCGAGCAAGATATGAAAATGTGCCAGCAGGCGCTTCATGGTTTCAGCAGCAAAAAGATCAGCGTTGTACTCTAAAGCGCAAACCAGACCTTGCGGCGTATCCGTAACGCCCAACAGCAAATCGAACCTCGCGGTACGGCTGTCGGCGTCCAGAAACTGGAGCCTAAGGCCGGGCAGTTCAACATTGGGCAATGGGGCGTTTTGCAGAGCAAGCATCACTTGAAATAGAGGATGGCGACTCGTGTCTCGATCCGGCTGTAGAACTTCAACAAGTTTTTCAAAAGGCAAGTCCTGATGCGCGTAAGCGCCCAAAGCCGCTTCCCTGATCTGCTTTAGTAAGTCAGAGAAGGTTGGATCGCCCGAAAGATTGCCTCGCATGACAAGCGTGTTCGCAAAGAAACCTATTAGCCCTTCCGTTTCAACCCATCGACGATTCGCAATAGGAGTTCCTACGCATATGTCTTCCTGTCCCGTGTACCTGTAGAGGAGCGCATCAAATGCTGCCAGCAACAGCATAAAGAGCGTTACGCCTTCCTTGCGGCTCACTGCCTTGAGGGCTTGAGCGTCGGATGCAGGTATCAGGTATCTTTCACGCGCGCCACGGAAAGTTTGAATGGGAGGCCGGGGAGCGTCCGTCGGCAACTCAAGGGCAGCGGCTCGCCCTGCCAATTGCTCCTTCCAGTAGCGCATCTGGGTCTCCAGCACTTCGCCTTGCAGCCACTGTTTCTGCCACTGTGCAAAGTCCGCATACTGGATGGCTAATTCGGGCAGCGGCGATGGGCGGGCGCTGGCAAAGGCTTCGTACAAAGCCGCCAGTTCGCCGATCAGCACGCCCATCGACCAGCCGTCGCTGACGATGTGATGCATGGTAAGAAGGAGAACGTGCTCGCTTTCATTCAGGTGAATCAACTGCGCGCGAAATAACGGAGCGCTCGTCAAATCGAATGGCCGTTGAGCCTCCTGGCTCGCCAGCTTCCTCACCTCAGCTTCCTGTTCCGCTTCTGGGAACTCAGATATCTCTGCCCAAAGCAGCGTAAAAATCTGCGCCGGGCTGATCACTTGCAAAGGCCGTCCATGCAGTGAATGGAATGCTGTACGTAAGACTTCGTGTCGGCGCAGAATCTCGCCTAAGGCTTGTTCCAGCGCCGCCGGCTTGAGATGCCCGCTGAGCCTGATTGCTCCGAACATGTTATAGGCAGGGTTGCCCGGCTCAAGCTGGTCCAAAAACCAAAGCCTCTGCTGTGCAAACGATAACGGTAGCGCCGTGCTGCGTGACACTGGCCGCAGCGGTGGCAGGTCGAGCTTGGTTTCTGCCCCGCGCTCATCATCTATTCTTTCGGCCAGTGCGGCAACGGTAGGAGATTCAAACAAAATGCGCAATGGCAGGGCTACTTGGAATGAACTGGTTGCTCGCGACATGATCTGGGTTGCAAGCAGGGAATGACCTCCGATGTCGAAAAAATTCTCATAGACTCCGACCTGCTCCACGCCTAACACTTCACACCATATCCCCGCGATGATTTCCTCCATTTGCGTGCGCGGCGCGATATAACCCTCTTCCAGTCTTAGCCCGGATTTTTCGTAAGCCGGCAATGCCCGCCTGTCTAACTTCCCGCTCGCCGTCTTCGGCATATGTTGTATGCTTACAAATGCCGAGGGCACCATGTACTCAGGCAGTTTCTTCAGGAGATAGCTCCGCAGTTCGCGGATGCCAGGCGCTTGTTCTCGCTCAGGGACTATGTATGCAACGATGCGCAAGTCTCCCTCTGCATTGTCCCTGGCAACCACTGCCGTTTCGCTAATGTCTTCATGGCTGCGCAAGGCGGTTTCGATTTCTTCCAACTCGATGCGTATTCCTCTCACTTTGACCTGGCGATCTTTCCTTCCCACATACTCGATCACTCCCTCGCCATCCTGCCTCCCCATATCCCCACTCTGGTATAGCCTTGCTCCCTTCTCGCCGCTCAACTCATCGGGCACAAACTTCGCCGCCGTCTGCACTGCATCTCTCATATAGCCGCGCGCCAATCCTGCGCCGCCGATGTGTAGCTCTGCGACGACGCCCGCCGGCACCACCTGGCCGCTCTCGTCCAACAGATAGAGCCGCAGGTTGGTGATCGCCTTGCCGATTGGCATGCTGGCCTGCCCGCGCCTCTCCTCTCCCTGTTTCCCCTGGTAATAGCTGGCGTCCGCCGCGACTTCGCTCGACCCATATAAATTCAGCAGCCGTGCCTGCGGCAGGGCCGCCTCAAACTCCTGCCAGAGTTGCGCGGGCAGGGCCTCGCCGCTACTGACGCAATACTTCAAATCGGGCAAGCGCGCGGCCAAGTCCTGGGCGCTGGTCAAGATGGCGCGCAGCAGCGAGGGCACCAGCACCAGGCGGCTGACGCCTTGCTCTGAGAGCAGGCTGACCAGGAGGGGCGGGTCTTTGACGACATCTGCGGGGATGATCACTAGACGGACGCCCTGCAACAGCGGCCCGAACAGTTCCCAGACCGAATCGACAAAGCTCAGAGAGGTCTTCAGGCAGCAGACCTCGCCGGGCAGGAAGGGGAAGGCTTTCCACATCCAGTCGAAGCGGTTGAGGCTGGCGCGGTGCGTCCCCATCACCCCCTTGGCTCTTCCGGTCGACCCGCTGGTGTAAATGATATAAGCCATATTGTCGGCGACTGCGCCTGTGGAAAGATTTTCTGCGCTCTGTTCCGCGATTGCCTCTTTATCTGTGTCCAGGCAGACTATCGTTGCTCGTTCAGCGGGTAGTCTCTCTAACAAATGTTGCTGACTCAACAACACGCTCATCTCTGTTTCATCTAAAATGAAAGCCAGCCTCTCCTTTGGGTATAGCAGATCTAAAGGCACATAGGCTGCTCCCGCCTTCAACACTCCGAGTAGTCCAATAATCATCGTCAATGACCGCTCGATATAGATGCCGACTACGACTTCCGGCCCGACACCTAGATGCCGCAGATAATGTGCCAGTTGATTGGCTTGTCTGTTCAATTCCGCATACGTCAACCGCTCATCTGCATATTCCGCCGCGACCCGATCAGGCGCGCGCCTTACTCGCTCTTCAAATAACTGGTGTATGCATCCATCGGGAACCAATTCTGTCTTTGTATTGTTCCACTCAGCCAGCAGTTGAATCCGTTCGGCTTCGGTCAATATCGGCAACTCAGAGATTCGGCAATTCGGGTTGGCGATTATGCTCTCAAGCAGCACCTCGAAGCGTCTCAAGAGCCCTTTGATCGTTGCCTCCTTGAAGAGGTCTGTGTTGTATTGCAGCTTTACTCTTGTTACTCGCTCGATTTGCATGACGGTCAAAGTCATATCAAATTTTTCGACTTGAGTAGGCGGCTCTATCGGTGTAATCCTCAATCCCGGAAGTTCCACTGATGGCATGGGCGCGTTTTGCAGTATGAACATGACTTGGAACAGGGGCTGCCTGCTCAGATCGCGCTCCGGCTGCAATTCCTCAACCAGTTTCTCAAAAGGTAAGTCTTGATGGGTGAATGCTCCCAGCGCCGTCTCTTTCACCCGGTTCAACAATTCGTTAAAGGTTGGATTTCCTGAAAGGTCAGTTCTAATGATTAGCGTATTAACGAAGAACCCTATAATCGCTTCGGTTTCCGCGCGGTTGCGATTTGCTATTGGCGTTCCGATTAAAATGTCCTCCTGGCCTGTGTAGCGATATATCAGACACTTGAAGGCGGCCAACAAGGTCATAAAAAGCGTTGCGCCTTGTCGACTACTCAGCGCGCTTATCTCATCGGTGAGCGTTGCGGACAAGGTCAGCGATTGATGAGCGCCACGGAAAGTTTGAATGGGAGGCCGGGGAGCGTCCGTCGGCAACTCAAGGGCAGCGGCTCGCCCTGCCAATTGCTCCTTCCAGTAGCGCATCTGCGTCTCCAGCACTTCGCCTTGCAGCCACTGTTTCTGCCACTGTGCAAAGTCCGCATACTGGATGGCTAATTCCGGCAGCGGCGATGGGCGGGCGCTGGCAAAGGCTTCGTACAAGGCCGCCAGTTCGCCGATCAGCACGCCCATCGACCAGCCGTCGCTGACGATGTGATGCATGGTGAGAAGGAGAACGTGCTCGCTTTCATTCAGGTGAATCAACTGCGCGCGAAATAGCTCACCCTGTTCAAGACTGAAGAGGCGATAAGCCTCTCTGGTGGTTAAATCTCTGATGGACAGTTCACGGTCAGTGTCGGACAACTCGCTTATATCAATCCAGGGAAGCGCGGCTGATTCAGCGGGGCGGATCACCTGAACGGGTTTCCCCTCGCTTATGGAAAAGCTGGCACGCAGTGTCTCATGCCTGCGTTGTATCTCGTTCAGGCACTGCTCAAGCGCTTTAACGTTGAGCAAGCCACTCAAACGAACAGCGGAAGGAATATTGTAGGCAGGGCTGCCAGGCTCCAATTGATCGAAAAACCATAATCGTTGCTGTGCGAACGACAGCGGTGCCAAATCTTTATCAGGGCGGGGAGTGATGACATTGGCTTGTTCGCTTTGCGCGCTCTGCTTCCAGAGCGCCTCCATCAACATAGCACGCTGCTCAGGCGAGAGCTTGCTGAGCCGCTCCATCCGGTCAGTGGTTTTCATTATCAACCTCTCTCGTGCATACGGCTTGCGGACACTTCGGCTGCTTCATCCGTTTACTCCGGGTCGCGGAAGTCTTCATTTAAGATTCCTGGCGAGGGGATTTGATAAACCTGCCTGGCAGCAGGTTCTTTGCTCGAATGATTCACCCTAAGATCATTAACAGCCGTCAGGTTTGTGTATCGCTTTCTTTAACGCCTTCCAGCCTATCTAGCAGTTCATCAATATTGTCAGAACTCGATTTTACGAGAATGGCCTCTTCGACATCCCTGGCTAAACCTTCCACAGTCGGCCAGGCGAAGAAACGACGCAGTGACAAATCCACTCCGAACTTCTTGCGCACCTGTGACAACAATTGCATAGACAACAACGAATGGCCGCCGGCGTCGAAGAAATTATCCTGAATACCGATTTGGTCCGCTTTAAGAATCTCTTCCCAGATTTCGATTAGCGCCCGCTCAATCGGGGTACGCGGAGGCAGATAAGAAACTTGCTGCTCGGCGCGAGTGACATCCGGTGCGGGCAAAGCATGTTGATCAATCTTGCCGGTAGATGTATATGGCAATTTCTCCAGAATTACAAAGTGTGAAGGCAACATAAACTCAGGAAGTCTGTTTCTGAGGTAGGCGCGCAATTCAATGGCCGTCAGAGGCGACTGCCAGCCGGCGGCAACATAGGCCACCAATTGTTTATCGCCTTGGCCGTTTTCTCTGGCGACGACCAGGGTATCGGCGATGCCTGGACACTCGCTCAAGGCCGCCTCGATTTCTCCGATCTCAATGCGAACGCCTCGAACCTTCACCTGATGGTCGACTCGACCGAGAAACTCAATGATCCCGGTTTCCAAGTAACGGGCCAGATCGCCCGTCCTATACAGACGGTCGCCGCTCTCGTCAGTGAAAGGGCTTGGCATGAAACTCTCAGCGGTCAGATCAGGCATATTCAGATAACCGCGCGATACACCTGCGCCGCCAATGTAAAGTTCACCGGGGAGACCTACCGGCACGGGCTCAAGATGCCGATTCAATAGATAAATTTGGGCGTTGGAAATCGGTCGGCCAATCGGCACCCGCCGCCGCCCATTATTGGGTTTACACACCCAGTAGGTCGCATCGATGGTTGTTTCAGTCGGCCCGTATTGATTACATAATTGCGCCCGCAAGACCGCCAGCAACCGATCCTGCACATCGACCGGGAGAGCTTCACCGCCGCTGAAAAGATACCTCAAGTTTTTACATTCGTATAATCTTTGCTCGTCCAACAGCACTCTCAGCACCGAGGGCGGAAAATCCGCTATGGTTACCTCTTCTTCAGTCATCAACTCAATCAGATAACCGACCTCCTTATGCCCGCCGTGTCGGGGCAGGATCAAACTGGCTCCAGACAATAGTGCGCCGAATATTTGCCACACCGAGGGGTCGAATGTAAAAGGAATGTTCTGCATGATGTGATCAGCCCCGGTGAGCGAGAAAGTCGCGATCCTCCACGATAAAGTGTTGACCACCCCTCGATGTGAGACCATTACTCCCTTCGCTCGTCCAGTTGACCCTGAGGTGTAAATTACATATGCCCGATTGCCAGCAGCCACCTTTGAAGCGGGATTCTTACTGCTCTTTTGTTCGGTTGCCTTGCACTCATTGTCGAGGTAGACAACCGGCGCGCCGTGGTTAGGAAGGGCGTCGGCCAGCCGCCGTTTGGTCAGTAATACCTTCACGTCTGCGTCCGCCGCCATATGTGCCAACCGCTCTCTGGGATATTCAGCGTCCAAAGGTACGTATGCCCCGCCCGCTTTGAGCACTCCCAATAAGCCGACGATCATCTCCGCAGACGGCTCGGCGCAGACGCCCACCATTACCTCTGGCCCCACTCCCAATTCAATCAGGTGATGCGCCAGCCGGTTAGCCCTACCGTTCAACTCGGCGTAACTCAATCGCTGCGGCTCGCAAGCAATCGCGATAGCGTCCGGGGCGCGCTCAACCTGAGCCTCAAACAATTGATGAAGACAAAGTTCTTGCTCAAAGCCTGCGGCTGTCTGATTCCAGCCGTTGAGGATTTCATCTCGCTCTGCCTCATTCAGCAATGGCAAGCTCGATATTGGCTGTGCCGCTTGGGTTAGCAGGGCATCCAGCAGAACCTGGAAGTGGTTCAGCATTCGATTGACGGTCGCTGCATCAAATAAATCCGTGCTGTAATCAAGAAACCCGGCAAGCCCTTCGTCTGTCTCTGCCAGCGATAACGTTATATCGAATTCTGCCGACGCGGTTTCCGGCTGAACAGGGCTAAGGGTCAGGTTCGATAGCGCCAGCTTAGGCATCGGCGCGGTTTGTAGGATGAACATCGCATGCAAGAGCGGCGCATTCGTCAAGCTACGTTCAGGCCGTAGCATCCCGATGATCTTCTCAAATGGCGCATCCTGGTGCGCGAACGCGCCAAGCGCAACCTCTCTTTCTCGTTTCAATAGCTCTTCAAAATCTGGATCACCTGACAGGTCAGTTCTCATGATCAGAGTATTCACCAGCAGACCTATCAAGTTCTCGACCTCCAGGCGATTGCGATTCGCAACCGGCGAACCTACTAAAATATCTTCCTGCCCGGTGTAGCGATGCAGCAATATCTTGAAGGCAGCCAGCAATGTCATAAAGAGCGTGACTTTATTTCGTCGCGCCAGGCCCTTCAGATCCTCCACGTGACGCTTGCCCAGAAGCATAGAGACGCGCTGGCCCTGATAGCTCGGCGCTAGTGGCCTTGGCCGATCCGTCGGCAAGTTTAGCAACTGTGTGCTTCCGCCTAAATGCTCCTGCCAATAAAGCAAGTGATTTTCAATCACTTTTCCTTGCAGCCAGTTCCTCTGCCACACAGCGAAGTCCGCATACTGTATAGGCAATTCCGGCAGTGATGATGGCCTGCCGTTGGAATAGGCTTCGTAGAGCGCCCCGACTTCTCTGACCAAGACTCCCATTGACCATCCGTCACTGACGATGTGGTGAATGGCCATGAGGATCAGGTGATGCTGTTCGGACAACCGCAGCAGATCCACCCGTAGCAGCGGCCCCTGACTTAAATCAAATGGCCGCTGGGCCTGCTCCTTCATTACGTGTCGCGCTTCGACATCGCGTTGCTCCTGCAACAAGCCGCTTAAATCGATCACGCCCAGCTTCAACGGTTCGGCCTTACAAATCACCTGCGACGGCTGACCTCCCAAAACCTCTATCTTCGTCCTCAGAGTTTCGTGTCGCCGCACGACTTCACTAAAGCTTTGTTCCAAAGCCTTCACATCAAGCGGCCCTTTGATTCGCATCACCACGGTTATGTTATAAAGCGGACTGCTGGGCGCAAGCTGTTGGACGAACCACAATCGCTGTTGCGTGAGCGACAGCGGCAAGCGCCTCTCTCTGGACACGGGCGTTATGGGCGAAGTCATTATGGCCTGCCCTTCCAGCACCGCCTTACGCATACTTTCGCAAAAGCCGGCGACGGTCGGGGCATCAAACAAGCTCTGGAGCGGCATGTCTACCTTCAACGCCTCCCGCAATCGCGACCCTACCTGTACTGCCAGCAGCGAATCACCTCCGAGGTCGAAGAAATTATCATGAACGCCTACGCGATCAAGCGACAGCGTGGCGGCCCAAATTCCGGCCACAATCTCTTCGACCGCTGTCCGAGGCGTAACATAATCGTCTTGCAACTCCGGGCGCGCGCCGGCGACAGAGGGGAGGCTCTGGCGATCCACCTTGCCGTTCGGAGTTAGCGGCAAGCCATCGAGGAACACGAATCCTGATGGCAGCATATGCTCCGGCAGTTTTTTCTTCAGGAAGCTCCGTAGCTCATTAATTGTCAGCGTCTGCTCATCAGCGGCCACTACATAAGCAGCCAATTGCATCTCGCCGTGTGTGTCTTCGCGGGCAATGATCGCGTTGTCGACTACAGCCGGATGGCCGCGCAAGGCCGCCTCTACTTCTTCCAACTCGATGCGCATTCCTCTCACTTTGACCTGGCGATCTTTCCTTCCCACATACTCAATCACTCCCTCGCCATCCTGCCTCCCCATATCCCCACTCTGGTATAGCCTTGCTCCCTTCTCGCCGCTCAACTCATCGGGCACAAACTTCGCCGCCGTCTGCTCCGCATCTCTCATATAGCCGCGCGCCAATCCTGCGCCGCCGATGTTGATCTCCCCGACGACGCCCGCCGGTACCACCTGGCCGCTCTCATCCAGCAGATAGAGCCGCAGGTTGGTGATCGCCTTGCCGATTGGCATGCTGGCCTGCCCGCGCCTCTCCTCTCCCTGTTTCCCCTGGTAATAGCTGGCGTCCGCCGCGACTTCGCTCGACCCGTATAAATTCAGCAGGCGTGCCTGCGGCAGGGCCGCCTCAAACTCCTGCCAGAGTTGCGTGGGCAGGGCCTCGCCGCTACTGACGCAATACTTCAATTCGGGCAAGCGCGCGGCCAAGTCCTGGGCGCTGGTCAAGATGGCGCGCAGCAGCGAGGGCACCAGCACCAGGCGGCTGACGCCTTGCTCTGAGAGCAGATTGACCAGGAGGGGCGGGTCTTTGACGACATCTGCGGGGATGATCACTAGACGGACGCCCTGCAACAGCGGCCCGAACAGTTCCCAGACCGAATCGACAAAGCTCAGAGAGGTCTTCAGGCAGCAGACCTCGCCGGGCAGGAAGGGGAAGGCTTTCCACATCCAGTCGAAGCGGTTGAGGCTGGCGCGGTGCGT
>Ga0307468_100000031_pt1 | contig 92588 bp, 38 predicted proteins | sample atmdna_FD_203085 | JGI IMG/M metagenome (GOLD analysis project Ga0307468, IMG submission 203085) | Hardwood forest soil microbial communities from Morgan-Monroe State Forest, Indiana, United States - atmos_gases AM2C_05 | ecosystem: Environmental > Terrestrial > Soil > Temperate forest > Bulk...
CTAAATCGAACCGCACAACATTGGGACAGAAGATTGGCCACAGAGACACAGAAGCACAGAGAAGTCTATAAAAATCTTTCGATCCCCTCAGCCCTTTTTTGGTTCTTCTCTGTGGCTTTGTGGCTCTGTGGCAATTTCTTTCTGTGCCATTCTGATGTGGCCTGATTTAGTTCAGCTACCACGAATTCAGGAAGTTCATCGCTGGCAAAAAATCCTTTCAGATTGGAGAGAAACCAGGGCGCACGATTTATCTTTGGCTGTGACGGCGAGATGTGTGTTGATAACCGCTTTTGTAGCGATTTAGAGGATCCGCCGGTCTTGAGCAAGCACTATATTTTGTTTGACAAGCCATATTGATTCTTGTAGTATGCCTTACCGATCAATTGAAATATAAGGTAATATGAAATGCTTAGATTTATCACTAGATAAATGACTGTTTCTTATTATTTCGTAGCCAGGGCTAGTCATAGAAATAAAATTCCGACTACCTTTTTTATCGACGCATTCATACAGCCTGCTATAAATACACTATCCATCTCCTTGAAACGAATGATCAGAATAAATCCGGATTAGATTGATCTCCGACCGGATCGGATTCGAGTCATATAAACCGATGACTGAGGCGTCAAGTCAGCAGAAACCGGGGCTATTTGCCAAATCATCTGCGGATTTCCTGTAGCCTATAGCAACTTGGCGGAGCGAAGACCAGATGTGGGAAATTTCATTCATGAAAGAGAATTCAATTACCCATGCCTTGCTCGGTCTGGATAGTTCGTCGCATCGATAATTCGACAAAATGATTATTGATTAGATTGGAGTCCGATGAGCGATGATCATTGATGCACCGTACTCAAAGAGAGTCGCTTCTATTTCGCCTGGAAAGTGTGAATGTGCGCTTCCTCGCTTTTTGACGCACATGCAGCTCATCTATATAACGCCATGGTAAAACTCAATGGTGAGGGGATTGTTCAAACCATTGTCCGACTGCTTCAGTGAACACGTCTAGGAAAGATCACATTTAAATCGCCTAGCTGAGGCTTCCCATCAGGGCTAAACACTCGACATTATAGCTGTGTCTATACGATTCTATTCAGTTGGGAATCCTCACAGATTTCGCACGGTGAAAAATAACCTGTTTTGTTAAAACGGAAAATCGGCAAATGAGTAGAAACATCCTGTTTTATGTGGCCATACTCCTCCTGTTCGGAGGCGGCATCTATTTCATCCTGCATGCGGGTACAACCTACAGGCCGCTTGAGAAGGGGGACGAAATAGAGAGCCGGCATCCAACGTCATCATCGCCCGCAGCACAAACAAATACAATTCAACCTGAATCAACCAACACGGCAAGCTTCTTGAGAGATAATTTGCGACAGCCTCTGAGCCGCTTGCTTCTACAGATCATCATCATCATCATTGCCGCCCGGGTGGTTGGTAACCTGTTTCTAAAAATCGGCCAACCGGCTGTGGTTGGCGAGATCATCGCGGGTATTCTGCTCGGCCCTTCGGTATTGGGTTTCCTGTCACCGGCGACGCTGGGATTCCTCTTTCCTCTTTCCTCATTGGATGCTCTAAAGCTACTCAGTCAGATTGGTGTGATCATCTTCATGTTTATTGTTGGGATGGAGATGAATGCAAGGTATCTGCGGGAAAGAGCGGAGGCGGCGGTGATCATCAGCCATGCCAGCATCATCGTGCCATTCTTTCTAGGTGTGGCGCTCGCGCTGCTTATCTATCCATCGCTTTCCGGTTCTGGAATCTCCTTTAACGCCTTCGCGCCGTTTATGGGAATCGCCATGAGCATCACTGCATTTCCAGTGCTCGCGCGAATCCTCGATGAACACGGCATCTCGAATTCCTATCTGGGCAGCATCGCCATTGCTTGCGCCGCTGTAGATGATGCGACGGCCTGGTGTCTGCTGGCGATGGTGGTCGCAATGGTGCGGGCCAATGCGCCGGGGACCGCGATCTTGACGATTCTTCTTGCCCTGCTATTTACCGCAACCATGATCTTCTTGCTCAAACCCCGGCTTAATCGGCTGGTAGAAAAAATAGGTAAAGACAAAATACCCCACCGAGGATGGATTTCTGCCATTCTGGTGTTTGTATTCGCTTCCGCCTGGCTGACTGAACTCATAGGCATTCATGCGCTGTTTGGTGCCTTTCTGGCAGGGGCCGTGATGCCATCATCGGTGGAACTCCGTGCTTACCTCAAAGAGCGTCTCGAAGCCTTTAGCTCGGCTTCGCTGCTGCCGCTCTTTTTCGCATTCACTGGCCTGCGAACCCAAATCAATCTGCTTAACGACGTGCAGAGTTGGCTGCTGTGCGCCGCAGTCATTGGCGTGGCGATCACCGGGAAACTGGGCGGCAGTATGCTGGCTGCGCGCTGGACAGGGATGACTTGGCGAGACTCGTTTGCGATTGGCGCGTTGATGAATACGCGCGGGCTGGTGGAATTAATCGCGCTCAACATCGGCTACGATCTCGGTGTTCTTCCGGCTCGTATTTTCGCCATCATGGTGCTTATGGCGCTGGTTACGACGGCGATGACCGGCCCACTTCTCTCCCTGGCTAGAGGCCGTGCGCAAGAAGAATCCGTCCTGGTGCCCAGTATGGACTCGGCAGCCTAGCCCTCGCACAAAGGTACTGCGTTGAAGGGTAATCTATTGCCAGCCTTGTCCGTTCAGACCTGCCTTCCATCACTGTAAGAACGTCGATCCTGTCAGTATTTTAGTACTAAGGAAATGGCCAGATCTCTTCCAACCTTTTCTAGTTTCGTAGATATTCTCCGCCACCGCAGCGTCAGCCATGGCGACCAAACCGCCTTCATTTTCCTCGAAAATGGTGAAAGTGAAGCGGCGCGACTGACGTTTGCTGCACTCGAAGGGCAAGCCCGCGCTATTGCCGCTGTCTTGCAAGAAACGGTCAAGCCTGGCGAGCGGGCGTTGTTGCTCTATCCATCGGGGCTGGACTTCATCGCCGGGTTCTTTGGTTGTCTCTACGCTGGCGTGATTGCCGTCCCAGCTTATGCGCCGCGACAAAACCGCGCCGTAAATCGTGTACTGGCCATCGCCGAGGACGCCGGCGCGCGCGTTGTGCTAACCACGGAAGGCATTCACGCCGGACTCAATTCACAGGGAAAGCTCCCCAAAGAATTGGCTGAGATCGGCGACTGGATTACTACCGATACCATTGCTGTGCGAGAGGCCAGCCGATGGCGCGAACTCGCACCCGATCCCGACGCCCTCGCCTTCCTGCAATATACCTCCGGGTCGACCGGGCGACCCAAGGGGGTGATGGTGACACACGACAATCTGGTAGCCAACAATGAGATGATCCAGATCTCGTTTTGTAACTCTGAAAAAACGATCTCCGTAAGCTGGCTGCCGCTCTTTCATGATATGGGTCTCATCGGAAAGGTGCTACAGCCGATTTATCTGGGAATACTCAGCGTACTGATGCCGCCGGCAGCCTTCATTCAAAAGCCTGTTCGCTGGCTGCAAGCAATATCCAAATATCGTGCGACGACCTCAGGCGGCCCGGATTCCGCTTATGAAGCATGTGTGCAGAAAGTGACTGATGAACAGCGCCAATCACTCGACCTCAGCAGTTGGAAACTCGCCTTCAGCGGCGCAGAGCCGGTGCGCGCGAAAACCCTGGAACGGTTTGCGGCGGCTTTCGCCTCCTGTGGCTTTCGACCTCACGCCCTCTATCCATGTTACGGCTTGGCCGAGGCGACTCTTTTTGTGAGCGGCGGCATCGCTGCCGACAGACCTAACTTGATCGATGTCGATAGCGTCGCGCTTGAAGAGAATCGAGTGGCCGCGCCCGATCATCCGGCAGATTCCAAACCTCTGGTCAGTTGCGGCATGTCGTGGCTTGATCAAAAACTTGTAGTGGTTAATACAGAAACCTATCTCCCATGTCCTGATGACCAGATTGGCGAAATCTGGGTTTCCGGCAGGCATATTGCACGCGGTTACTGGAACCGTTCGGATGAGAGCGAACGAACCTTTGGAATCCAACTGGCCGACGGCGATCCTGAGAGATTTCTGCGAACAGGTGATCTGGGTTTCATCAAGAAGGGCGAACTGTTCGTCACTGGCCGCCTCAAGGACATCATCATCATTCGTGGCCGCAATTATTATCCTCAGGATATCGAAGCGACCGTTGAATCCAGTCACCCTGCCCTTGAGTTGAATGCCAGCGCCGCCTTTGCCGTCGAAGCGCATGCAGAAGAACGGCTCGTCGTGGTTTGTGAAGTGAAGCGGCGGGCGCTTTCCAAATTGAACCCTTCGGAGATCATTGCGGCAATCCGCGAGGCCATCGCCGAAGAGCATGAGATCGAGTTGCACGCGGCGCTTCTGGTCAAGCCTCTGACCCTGCCGAAAACCTCCAGCGGCAAAATCCAGCGCCACGCTTGCCGCCTCGGCTTCTTATCGTCGGCAGGTCTAAAGGTGGTTGGCGAGTGGCGGTCATCCGCTCCTGCATCGAGTCGCTCCAACGATGCGGGCTCGGTCGCCTCGCGGTCTTTCAATGATATTCAAGACTGGCTGAGAGCCAGGTTGGCTGCTTACGTTAACCTGTCACCGAAGGAAATCGACCCGCGCGCGCCGTTTACGCGCTTCGGCATCGATTCACAAAAGGCCGTATTGCTTTCCGGAGAGTTGCAGGATTGGCTCGGCATGCCGCTGCCAGCCGCGCTTGCCTACGACTTCCCAACCGTGGAAGCGTTGGCGCGACACCTTGCCGGTGACTCGCAGCCTGCGCTCGTTGCCGATAAGTCCGGCGCTAACCTGACCGAAGCTGTTGAAGTTGCGATCATCGGGATGAGTTGCCGGGTTCCCGGAGCCGATAACCCTGAAGCTTTCTGGCGATTGTTGCGAGAGGGTAAAGATGCCATTCGCGTCGCCCCCGCCTCACGCTGGGACGCGCAGCAGTGGCAGGATGCCGCCTGGGGAGGCTTCATCGAAGATATCGATCAGTTCGATCCGGAGTTCTTTGGGATCAGCCCTCGTGAGGCGGAAACCATGGATCCGCAGCAAAGAATCCTCCTCGAATTGGCCTGGGAAGCGCTCGAAAATGCCGGATTATCCGCCGACCGACTGGCTGCCACGAAGACCGGCGTTTACATCGGCATAAGTAGCCTGGATTACTCACGGCTGATCTCAGATCAGACGCTTGCAACCGCTGCCCACTTCGGGACGGGCAATGCCTTGAGCATTGCGGCCAATCGTTTGTCGTATTTTCTCGACCTGCGCGGGCCGAGCATGGCCGTCGATACGGCTTGTTCGTCATCGCTGGTTGCAGTGCATCAAGCCTGCCAGAGTCTGCGACGCGACGAGTGTCGATTGGCGCTGGTCGGCGGCGTGAACTTGATGCTGACGCCGGAATTAACTGTCACCTTTGCGCAATCCGGGATGATGTCTGCGGACGGTCGTTGCAAGACTTTTGATAGAGATGCGGATGGCTATGTGCGCGGCGAAGGCTGCGGCATGGTGATTTTAAAGCGCCTTGCCGATGCCGTCGAAGATGGCGACCCGATACTCGCTGTCATCAAAGGTTCTGCGATCAATCAGGACGGGCGCACCAATGGACTAACCGCGCCTAATGGCCCCTCGCAACAGGCGGTGATCCGCGCTGCTCTTCATGATGCGCGGGTGTCGCCGTCTGCGATCAGCTATGTAGAAGCTCACGGCACCGGCACCGCGCTTGGCGATCCTATCGAATTGAACGCCCTGCGCGAGGTGCTGTGTGAGGCACGTCGACCGGATGACCGTTTGTGTATAGGTTCGGTCAAGACGAACATCGGCCATCTGGAGGCTGCCGCCGGGATTGCCGGGCTGATCAAAGTCGTATTGGCATTGAACCATGCAGAAATCCCGCCGCATCTGCATCTGAAACACCTCAATCCTTATATCGATCTCAATGGCGCGTCGATCCACATTCCGACCTCGCTTGAGAAGTGGATTACAAATCACGGTCGGCGCATCGCCGGTGTAAGCTCCTTCGGATTTGGCGGCACCAACGCCCATGTCATCGTCGAAGAGGCCATAACGCCGCCCGTTGCTGCCATTCCGTTTGATCGCCCTGCACACCTTTTAACTCTTTCGGCGCGAACCGAGCCGGCATTGCGACAACTCGCGGGTTCCTTTATCGAATCTTTGCAGAGCGCCTCTGAGCCGATCAGCGATATTGCGTTCACCTCCAATACAGGGCGTTGCCACTTTGGACATCGCCTGGCGCTAGTCGTAGCTTCCAGGGAAGATGCCTTCCAGCACATCGATTCTTTCCTGGCGGGCAAAAATGACAACCGGGTTTTCTTCAGAGCAGGGAAGCCGCAGGCGGAGCCGGTTATCGCTTTCCTATTCACCGGCCAGGGTTCGCAATACCCTGGGATGGCGCGCGAGCTATTCGATACACAGCCCGTCTTTCGGCGCGCGCTCGAACAGTGTGATGCAGTGTTTCGCTCGCTTTCGGGAAGCTCATTGCTCGAAGTCATCTATCCGGAGGCCGGGCGTGTCTCGCCGCTAAACCAGACGGAGTACACGCAGCCTGCGCTCTTTGCCATCGAGTATGCGCTCGGCGAGCTATGGCGATCCTGGGGCGTATTCCCCTCCATTGTGATGGGACACAGCATCGGTGAATATGTCGCAGCGTGTACGGCTGGCGTGTTCAGTCTCGAAGATGGGTTGAAGCTGATTACTGCGCGCGGCAGACTGATGCAAGCCCTGACGGAACCAGGCGGCATGGCGTCGATCTTCGCCGAAATCGAGCGCGTCGCTCCCCTGATCCAACGGTTCGCCGAAGAGTTGTCGGTTGCCGCCATCAACGGCCCGAAACAGACGGTCATCTCCGGCTCGGTTACTGCTCTTGAAGGCGCGATAGCGGAATTAGAGGCGAGCGGGATTTCGAGTCAAAGATTGACGGTTTCTCACGCCTTTCATTCGCCGTTGATGAAGCCTATGTTGAGCGAGTTCGCGCAGCTTGCTCGCTCTGTCAGCTACAAGAGAGCCAGTATTGGCGTGGTCTCGAACGTCACAGGGACAATCGCGTTGGATGAAGTGGCGAGCGCCGATTACTGGTGTCGTCACGTCCTCGCGCCGGTCGATTTCGTCGGCGGCATGAATGCCTTGAAGCGCTTCGGATGTGATGCGCTAATCGAGATTGGGCCAAAGCCAACACTGCTGTCGATGGGCAAAAAGTGCATCTCTCCTGAAGGAATGCTCTGGTTGCCTAGCCTGCAAGCGAACCGTCCGAACTGGGTCACCTTGCTCGCAAGCCTGGCCGATCTTTACGTGCATGGGGCAACGATTGATTGGCCGGCTTTTCACGGCGATGCCAGGCGGCGACGCGGGCGGCTGCCGACCTACCCTTTTCAGCGCCGACGTTGCTGGATCGAAACCGGCAACATTGTAGCCGAAACCACACATCCTTTATTGGGACGGCGGTTGCCGCAGGTTGCTTCGCATTCCGCAACGCAAGCCTGGGAGGTGGAGTTGAATGCGCGCAGGCATCCTTTCTTGATGGGCCATCAGATTTCCGGGAGCGCGGTCTTACCTTATGCGGTTTATCTGGAGATGGCGATTGCCGCTTCTTGCGAGTCTCTGGGCGAGGAGATCGCCGTGATTGACGAGCTTGAACTGCACCAGCCGGTTTTTATTCGCGCCGATGAGTCTGTGGTCATGCAACTGGTTTTAAGCCGGGAATTCGATCAACGGCTGATCTTCAGGGCCTATCAATGCGTCAGCCGAAGCGATGCGGCTGCACGCGAGTGGAAGCTGTGCGCAAGCGCCCAGATTTGCGCCGACGGAGCCAGAGATGAAGTTTGCCTTGATGCTGTTTGCCAGCAGTGAAGATGCGCTCGCCGGCGATAAATATGCTCTCGTCGTCGAGAGCGCCAGATTCGGCGACCGCCATGGCTTCTCCAGCATCTGGGTGCCTGAGCGTCACTTCACACATTTCGGCGCGCTCTATCCGAATCCCGCCGTTTTGCATGCGGCGCTGGCGATGACGACGCAACAGATCCGTCTGTGCGCCGGCAGTGTCGTGACGCCGCTGCATAATCCGATTCGCATTGCTGAAGAGTGGGCGGTGGTCGACAATCTCTCGCGTGGTCGAATCGGCATCTCGTTCGCTTCGGGATGGAATCCTGACGATTTCGCTTTTTTCCCTGAACGTTATGCCAATCGCCATGAAGAGATGTACAAAAGCATCGCCACGGTTCAACGACTCTGGCGCGGCGAAACCTTGAGTATCAATAGCGGCAACGGCAAGTCAGCCGAGATTAGAATTTATCCGACGCCCATACAAAAGGAACTGCCGATCTGCCTGACGGCGGCGGGCAATCCCAAAACCTATCAGGCGGCTGGTCAGATGGGCGCGAACCTGCTCACACATGTACTGGATCAGGGGATCGAGCAGCTAACGGAAAAGATCGCGATCTATCGCAAAGCGCGCGGCGATGCCGGGTTCGATCCTGCGAGCGGTCAAGTAACCCTCATGCTGCACACCTTCGTCGGCACAGATGTCGAGCGCGTTCGTGAACAGGCGCGGCGGCCTTATTGCGAGTACCTTAAATCGAACATCGGTCTGATTGGCGGCGTGGCTCAAAGTCGCGGTCGAAAAATTGACGTGACCAAGTTATCCGAAAGCCACCTGGATGAATTCGTCAATTATCTTTATGACCGTTTCGCTTCGACGCGCGGACTGATCGGCACGCCGGAGTCTTGCCTTGAACTGGTGGGGCAATGCGCGAGCATAGGGGTTGACGAGATCGCCTGCCTGCTGGATTTCGGCCCGGATAAGCAACTCATACTCGATTACCTGCCGCATCTGAACCGGCTCAAGAATCTCTACGCGGGGCAATCGGAGACGCCACGGGTTGCGGGAAATAACGGATCGCGGGCATCGCTCGATGAAATCAAAGCGCGCTGCGCCGAACAACTCACGGGCAGGCAATTCCACGCGATGATCGAAGATCATGGAATTCAAATCTCTTCGGCCATTCGTTTTGTCGAACGAGTTTGGCGGCGTGATGGCGAAGCTCTAGCACAACTACGACTGGAGGACGAATACACGGCAAACGGCAGCTATCATATACATCCCGCCGCCCTCGACGCCTGTGGCCGTGTGTTAGCCGCCGCATTGCCGCGAAGCCTGATTGCAGAATCAACTACGGATCTTTATCTTCCTGCCGGAATGCGGTCGTTCCGCCTGCACAAGGCACCGACGGGGACGGTGTGGAGTCACGCCACTTTGAAATCGGCGGTCAACGGTTTGCCGAATGAATTGCTCGGCAATCTTTCGGTTTATGACCTTCAGGGCAATCTGTTGTTGGAAGTCGAAGACCTTAAACTCAAAAGAGCATACACGGAGCCGGGGAAGCCTGTAGCCCGCCTCTCACGGTCTTATGATCGCTGGCTCTACCAACGCATCTGGAAGCCGACGGTGCTCGAAGCACCCGGCTCGAAAGAGCGTCAAGATGAAAGATGGTTGATCTTTGCAGACCGACAAGGCTTCGGCAAACGGCTGGCCGACCGGCTCACGCGCCAGGGACATCAGTGCGTTCTGGTCGAGCAAGCATCGAGCTTCGATGCTATCCAGCAGCAGGTTGCCGAGGCTCTCCGGCACGATCCGCCGATTTGTAACATTGCTCACCTTTGGAGCCTTGACACGACGCCGTCCGCCAACTTGACAATCGAAACGCTGCAAACGGATCAGGAGCGCGCGATCAAGAGCGCCTTGCAGATTATCCAGGCGCTTGCAGGCGGCGCTAAAGAAGCGCGGATTCGCACCTATTTTGTGACCAGGGGAGCGATGCCGATTGCCGCCGAAAAAGCCCACCTGGCGATTGCCCAATCGCCCATGTGGGGATTTGCCAGAGCGGTCGCCGTCGAGCACCCGAACCTGTGGGGCGGCTTGATCGATCTCGATCCGACCGCCTCGGTAGAGACAGCGACAGAGATGCTGGCACAAGCGCTCACGCGAGATCATAACGAAGATATGATAGGGATTCGGGCAGGAACCTATTACGTCGCACGGCTTGAGCCGCAACCCCTGCCCGCGCTCGACACTCCGCAGCGATTCATCGAAGCCGCGACTTATTTGATTACCGGAGGACTCGGCGGGCTGGGTCGTCGCCTGGCGCTCTGGATGGCCGAACGCGGCGCGCGCCATCTCTGTCTGGTGAGCCGCAGCGCATCGGCGGATCGCGCCGCAGACTTCCTGAGTGAGTTGAAAAGTCGCGGCGTCGAAGCGCTGGTTGTCCGCGCCGATGTAGCGAGCGAATCGGAGATGTCTCGCGTGCTCGACCTGATTGGTGAATCGCTGCCGCCGCTGCGCGGCATCTTTCATCTTGCGGGCAGCCTCGACGATGCGCTGCTGGTCAACGAAAACTGGGAGCGGTTCACGAAGATTCGCGCCGCGAAACTGGAGGGGGCGTGGAATCTCCATCGGCTCACGGTTGATTTTCAACTCGATTATTTTGCCATGTTCTCGTCCGCCGCTTCATTGCTGATGACCGGCGGCCAGGCCAACTATGCCATGGCGAATACTTTCCTGGACGCGCTGGCTCACTATCGGCGCGCGCTCGGTCTGCGGGCGCTTTCTGTAAACTGGGGCCCGTGGGCAGAGGCGGGTCACGCGGAAACGGTGTACGGGCGCGAGGCCCATGCGAAGCTGCGATTTCTAGGCGTTCAGCCGATAGCGCCAGACCAGGGGCTTGATCTGCTTGGGATTTTGCTGTCGAGTGATCGCGCGCAGATCGCTGCGATTGACATCGACTGGCAACAGCTTTTTCAAAACGACCCGGCGATTTCTCGTCTGGCGATGTTCGGTGAGATCGCCGAAAAGTATGCCTCGCTTACAACCGACCACCAGGAGATTGATACAGAGATGCTGCAATCTTTGCGGCAACTGCCGGCAAGCGAGCGCCGCCAATTCCTGATGGATTATCTATCTCAACAGATCACCCGGACGCTGAAGCTGGATGCGAACTTTATCCTTGAGCCGCGCCAGCAACTCTTCGATCTCGGCTTCGATTCGATCATGGCGATTGAATTGAAGAACCGTTTGGAGGGGAGTTTTGCTCGCTCCTTCAGCGCCACCTTGCTGTTTATGCATCCGACTCTCGAAAGTCTCGCAAGCTATCTGCTCAACGAAGCGGTCGGATTGCCGGATAACGGAGCCAGTTCACCTCCGGTCGAGCGTGCTGACGAGACGCAAAACCTGGAGGTGATCTCGGAAGAGCAGATGGTCAATTTGCTGCTTCGTGAGATCGAAGCGGGCAGGCAGTGATTCTTAATAATTGTAATGTCAAATACGATTGAATAATTGTAATGTCAAATACGATTGATTCAAAAGCAGCGCTGAAGATGGCCTATGAAGAATTGGCCAGGCGGCGGGCAGAGATCGCCTCGCTCAAGCGTGAGCGAACCGAAGCCGTCGCCATCATCGGCATGGCCTGCAAGTTTCCTGGCGGGGCCGACACCCCCGAAGCTTTCTGGCAACTGCTGGCGAGCGGCAAGGACGCGACCAGCGAAATTCCACGCGACCGCTGGGATGCGGATGCTTATTACGATGCCGATCCGGCCACCGCCGGGAAGATGGCGACTCGTCGCGGCGGCTTCTTGCGTGACGGCGATCTCTTCGATTGCCAGTTTTTCGGCATCTCGCCGAAAGCCGCGCAATTGATGGATCCGCAACAGCGCCTGCTGCTCGAAGTCGCATGGGAGGCGCTTGAGAATGCCAATGTCGCCGCCGACCGCATTTATGGCACCTCGGCGGGTGTCTTCGTCGGCATTACCTGCTTCGATCAAGCGATGCTGCTGGGCAAGACGGGCGCGTCACATTCGCACGCTGGAACCAGCAGCGCTCTCAATATGGCTGCGGGTCGGCTCTCTTACACGCTCGGACTCGGCGGGCCGAGCCTGGTCGTCGATACGGCTTGTTCGTCTTCGTTGGTCGCCATCCACCTGGCTTGCCAGAGCCTGCGCCAACGCGAATGTCATCTCGCCCTGGCTGGTGGTGTTCATTACATTCTGTCGCCTGAGGTGATGGTCAGTTTTTCGCAGGCGAGAATGCTGGCCGCCGATGGACGCTGCAAGACGTTTGACGCCTCAGCCGACGGGTATGCTCGCGGCGAGGGCGGCGGCGTGGTCGTGCTCAAGCGATTGAGCGAGGCGCTTGCCGATGGCGATCAGATACTCGGAGTGATACGCGGCAGCGCCGTCAATCAGGACGGTGCCAGCGGCGGGCTTACGGTGCCCAGCGGCGCGGCTCAATTCGAGGTCATTTGCAAGGCTCTGGAACAGGCCGCGATCACGCCGGATCGCGTTGCTTACGTCGAAGCTCACGGCACAGGCACTTCTCTGGGCGACCCTATCGAGATTGAAGCGGTCGCCAAGGCTTACGGTCAGGGACGAACGGCAGATCGCCCGCTCTTGATCGGTTCCGTCAAAACCAACATCGGACACCTCGAACCAGCCGCCGGCGTCGCCGGTCTGATCAAGATGCTTCTGGCCTTCAAGCATCACCAGATCCCGCCGCACCTGCACTGCAAACACCCGAATCCGCATATTCCGTGGAATGAGATTCCCGTCGCCGTCGCCAGTGATGCCGTGCCCTGGCCGGTCTCGGATCAAAAACGGCTTGCCGGCATCAGTGCGTTTGGTTTCAGCGGCACCAACGCTCATCTGATCGTCGAAGAGCCGCCGCTCCCTGAACCTGCAACGACAATTCGCCGAACCGATTTTCTATTAACCTTGTCTGCGAAGACCGAAGAGGCGCTTATCGAACTGGCGCAGCGCTATCAATACCTGCTCGACACTTCGCCGTCCCTGGACATCGGGGCGCTCTGCCATTATGCGAGGACGGGGCGGGCTCACTTCAATTGCCGCATCGCGCTGGTGATTTCATCCGCAGAGGACGCGCGCGCGCAGTTGACCGAGTTTTTATCAGGCCATCCGAGCGAGGCGCTTTTTAAGGGAGACGGCAACGCCAACCGGCAGCCGAAGATCGCTTTCATTCTCGGCGACGAGCCGGTCGATGATGAGGCGGTAGCTGAATATTACGAGACGCAAACGGTCTTTCGCCAAACCCTTGACCGCTCGAAGGAACTCATACGGCAAGCGCAGCCATCCGAAATGGACGCCGCCGTACAGCGTTTCGCCATCAACCTCGCGCTCGCACAGATGTGGATCTCCTGGGGCGTCGAGCCATCAGCCGTGCAGGGCCGTGGCCGCGCGGGTCGCTTGCTCGCTGAATGCCTGGCCGGGGTCATCTCGCTGGAAACCGCTTTGCAGCGGATGCTTGGCCACACGGAGCAGGGAAGCGCTCTGAATCTCGAAGGCGGCGCACCGAAAATTCGCCTGCTCGAAGATGGTAATGAAACCTACTTTAAAAATTATGATGCCTGGATTGAGATCGGCGCTCGCCCGGCGGCCAATTTGAGATGGCGTGCCGTCTTGCAGCGGCTTGCCGATTTATATGTCCAGGGCGCAACTATCGATTGGCTTGCCTTCGCCGGCAAAGATCGCCCGCCGCAAGTGGCCTTGCCGACGTATCCGTTTCAGCGGCAGAGGTGCAGGCTAGATGACGACAGAGCCGCCTTTTTGAAATCGCACCTCTACAAGATTGAATGGGAAGAAGCCGCAGCGCAGCCGTCGTCCAGTCGGCAACCCTCATTGGCTTCGCTGCAAGCGGGCGATGCGTGGCTCATCTTCAGTGATGGCGGCGGCTATGGTGACGCCCTCGCAGAATGCCTTCGCCAACACGATCAACGGGTGATCGTCGCAATGGCCGGCGAGGCATACGAGCGAATTGATGAAACCATACGGCGGCTGAATCCTGCCGATCCAAGCCATTTCAACCAATTGCTCGAAGAGCTTTTTACGCCGTCCGCGAATTCCAAGGCGCGAATCGTTCACCTCTGGGGTTTGGACGCCGCGCCCTCGGATGAACTCGAAGCGGGCGCTTTGCAGGCCGCGCAGCAATCGGGGTGTGTCGCCTTGCTGCACCTGACCGGCGCGCTTGCCGCGCGTCACCAGGCGACGGCGCACATCTGGACAGTGACGCGCGGCGCGGTCTCGGTTGGATCTGCGCCTGAACCTGTCGCCGTGGCCCAATCGCCTCTGTGGGGATTCGGCAAAGTCATTGGACTTGAGCACCCGGAGTGGTTCAAGAGCGCGATAGACCTTGACCCGGCAGCGAATGTAATTGAGCCGACAAAACTGCTCGAAGAGATATTGACCGCCGATGACGAAACGCAGATTGCTTATCGCGCCGGTAAGCGTTTTGTGCCGCGCATTACGCGCGCCGCGTTGCCTGCGGTTGAGCGTCTGGCGATTTCTGCCAATGCGACTTACATGATAACCGGCGGTCTTGGGGCACTGGGTCAGAGAGTTGCCGATTGGCTGATTACTGAGGGAGCCCGGCACCTGCTCTTGATCGGACGCCGGACGCCCGACTTTGCATCTGCGGAAGCGGCCATCAAGAAATTCGAAGGGCGCGGCGCGCAGGTGATTTTCGCTCAGGCCGATGTAGCCGATGGCGAGCGGCTGGCCGAAGTTCTTGCGCAGATTGCTGAGAGCGCCCCGCCCTTGCGCGGCATCGTTCACGCTGCGGGCCTGGCCGGATACACCGACATAGATAAGCTGGAGCAGACTGAACTCGAAGCCGTGCTGCATCCCAAAGTCGCAGGCGCATGGCAAATACATCAACTGACGAAGGCGATGAGCCTGGATTTCTTCATCTGTTTTTCGTCGATCTCTTCAGCCTGGGGCTCGCGCGGGCAGGCGCATTATGCGGCTGCGAATAGCTTCCTGGACGCCCTGGCGCAATATCGAAGGGCGTTGAGCCTGCCGGCTTTAAGCATCAACTGGGGGCCGTGGGCCGGCGGCGGCATGATCTCGGATGAAGTGGCAACCCTGCTTCGTCGCCTCGGCGTCAGGCCGTTAGCGGCGGATGACGCCGTCGATACACTGGCCTATTTGCCCGCTACCGGATGGGCGCAAGCGGTTGTCGCCGATATTGACTGGGAGCGCTTCGCCGCGTCTTATGAAGTCAAAGGTCGCCGCCCTTTGCTTGAGCGCATGCGCAGCAAGAAGGCGCTTGCAGCTAACCGCCAGCAATCTGATTTACTCAAGCAACTCGAACGGCTGACGGCCAGCGAGCGAATCCGCGTGCTGACCCAGGCGGTTCAAAGCGAAGCCGCTGAAGTTCTTGGCCACGGCTCGGCTTCCGTGCCGCATCCGCAGTCGGGATTATTCGAGATGGGCATGGATTCGTTGATGGCGCTGGAGTTTCGCGCCCGCCTCGAAGCGGCAATTGCCCACGCGCTTCCGGCGACCCTTGTCTTCGAGCATCCGACTATCGAAGCCATCGTCGATTATCTACTGAGAAATGTACTCTCGCTTACAGAAGCTCAGGCAAGGGTCAGGTCATCTGCCAATCTCAACGAAAGCGAGCCGGGCTGGTCGAGCGAGCCGGTCGCCATCATCGGCATGGGCTGTCGCTTTCCTGGCGGCGCATCCGATCCTGATGCTTACTGGCGGATGCTGCGCGATGGCGTTGATGCAGTTACCGAAATTCCTTCGGCACGCTGGAACCTTGATGCTTACTACGATTCGGATCCGGAAAAACCCGGCAAGATGTATTGCCGGCATGGCGGATTCATTCGTGATGTCGATCAATTCGATGCGGCGTTTTTCAGGATTTCTCGACGCGAAGCCGCGAGCATGGATCCGCAGCAGCGGCTGGCCCTCGAAGTCAGTTGGGAGGCGTTGGAAAATGCCGGGCAATCCTGCGACCAGTTGAAAGGCTCGGGCACTGGCGTCTTCATCGGCATCACCATGAACGATTATGCCCAGTTGATAAGGGCGAATGCGGCGGGCAATCGGGTGGATGGTTACTTCTTCACGGGCAATCCGCTCAATACCACAGCGGGCCGCATCTCTTACACTCTTGGCCTTGAAGGGCCGAGCATGGCAATAGACACGGCCTGCTCATCTTCGCTGGTCTCGGTTCATCAGGCATGTCAGAGCCTGCGCAGCGGCGAATCTGAGCTCGCTCTGGCGGGCGGCGTCAACCTCATCCTCGCGCCCGATAATATGGTTGCCGTTTGCAAGACGCGGGCGCTATCGCCGGCAGGCCGCTGCCAAACCTTCGCGGCTGAGGCTGACGGCTTCGTTCGCAGCGAAGGCTGCGGCATGGTGGTGCTCAAGCTGCTGTCGAAAGCGCGGGCCGACGGCGACCGCGTGTTGGCCGTCATTCGCGGCTCGGCAGTCAATCAAGACGGCGCGAGCAGCGGATTTACAGTGCCGAACCCGAACGCGCAACAATCGGTAATGCGTCGCGCTCTTGGCGAAATCGATCCTGCCGATGTTGGCTATGTCGAAGCGCACGGAACCGGAACGGCGCTGGGAGACCCAATCGAGGTGATGTCTGTTGCTAAGGTTTTCGCCGCTGACCGCGCGGCAACGAAGCCTTTGCTCATCGGGTCTGTAAAAACCAACATCGGCCATGCTGAATCGGCTGCGGGCATCGCCAGTCTGATTAAGGTTGTGCTGGCGCTAGACAAACAAATGCTGCCGCCGAGCCTGCATTTCAAACAACCCAACCCGCACATCCCCTGGGATGAACTTGCTGTGCAGGTCTGCGATTCTTTGCGACCGTGGAGCAGGGGAGCCCATCGGCGCATTGCCGGCGTCAGCGCTTTTGGCGCAAGCGGAACCAATGCCCATGTGATTGTCGAAGAAGCGCCGCAATCTGTGACTGCGCCGTCGCCGCAGGATGGTTCACTGCACTTGCTGACCATCTCGGCGAAATCCGCCGAAGCCTTGCGCGACCTCACCGCGCTATACAGAGATCATTTTGCAGAAAACTTGAGTGAATCAATCAGCGACATCTGTTTTACCGCAAACGCCGGACGCTCGCATTTCCGTCACCGCCTGGCGCTGACCTGCTCATCCGCCGATGAAGCACGGAACAAGCTAACCGATTTTCTCGAAGGCAGATCGGCGGCGGATATTTATCGCGGCGAAAAAGATGAAGCCGCCCGCCCGCGAGTCACCTTTGTCTTTGCGGCAGAAGAAGAGCCGGTCGCTGAAAACGGGCGAGCCTTGTCCCGCGCGGCGGCGGTTTCTCAAACGGCGATTGATCATTGCGACGTTATACAGTTGGCCCACCCCGGCCAGGCGCTTCAGGCTCAGCGAGCAGATGATTGGCGCGTGATGATCGATAGCCTCGCACGGCTTTATTGCCTGGGCAGCGATGTTGATTGGCCAGGGCTGTATCAGGATGATCAGCGCCAACGGGTTTCGCTTCCCACCTATCCTTTTCAGCGAAAACGATTCTGGTTCAGTGAAGGAAAAGCAGAGATGGAATTGAATGATCAACCAACAGCGGCGAGCGCGCCTCGGCCTGATAGACGCGAGACCATCGAACGGACTTTGCGCCAGCAGATCGCCGGTTTACTCCAGGCAGAGATTGATGACATCAACGTGCATCTCCCGTTTCTGGAGATGGGCGCAGACTCCATCGTGCTGGTAGAGGCGGTACACCTCATCGAAACCGAGTTCGCTGTGAAGCTGAACGTCCGGCAATTTTTCGAAGAGCTTTCGACAATCGATGCGCTGGCAACTTATCTGAATCAAACCTTGCCCGCCGACGAACCGGCGCTGCCCGTGCAACAACAGCCGATAGCGGAATCCCCAACGCTGCCGGAATCGCCTTTGATTTCGGCGGCGGCATCTGCTCTTGCCGTTCCGGTCGTCTTGCCAAAACCTGCCATGCCGGCGACTGCCGAGGGCGAAAGCGCGCTTGCTTCGATTGAAAGAATTCTGGCGGCTCAGAATCAGGTCATGGCGCAATTGATGAATCAGCAACTGGCGATCTTGCGGCAGACGCTTGATGGCGCTGCGCCTGTCGCCGCAGTTGAGCAACCAGCGCCAGTCGTTGAACCCGCCACACCGATAAGAGTCGCCGCTGCTGTTCCACACACAGCGCCTGTCGAGTCGCGCCAGCAAGCACCGCCGCCCTGGGGAAACCAGCCTGAACGCCAGGCGCGCGGCCTGTCCGATCAACAGCGACAGCACCTGGATTCGCTGATCGAAAGATTCACCGCGCGGACTAGCAAGTCGAAAGCCCTCGCGGCGGCTTCGCGGCCTGTGCTGGCCGACAGTCGCGCCAGCGTGGGGTTTCGATTCTCAACCAAGGAGATGTTGTACCCGATAACCGGCGTGCGCAGTAAAGGGTCACGCACATGGGATATAGACGGCAACGAGTACATAGACTTCACGATGGGATTCGGTGTTCACCTGTTCGGTCACCAGCCCGCCTTCATACAGAAAGCGATTGCCGAAGAGTTTGAACGGGGTCTTGAGTTGGGCGCGCGGTCGCCCTGGGCCGGAGAAGCGGCGCGCTTAATGTGCGAATTGACCGGACACGACCGCGTGGCGTTTTCTAACACCGGCACTGAAGCGGTGATGGCGGCTCTACGATTGGCGCGCGCCGCCATGGGCCGCGACCTCGTCGCCATTTTTAATAATTCCTATCACGGCCACTCAGACGGCACGCTGGCGCGGGTCGCAAAGATTGATGGCCAGTTGAAGACCGTGCCGATGGCACCCGGAGTTCCGGCGAGTGTCGTCGATAAGGTCATCGTTCTCGATTACTGCACGGACGAAGCACTGAACGTATTGCGTGAGCGCGGCGATGAGTTAGCCGCTGTGATGGTCGAGCCGATTCAAAGCCGCCATCTGTCGTTGCAGCCGCGAGAATTCTTAGTGAAGCTCCGCGAGATCACCCAGGCATCGGGCAGCGCGCTGATTTTCGACGAGATGATTACAGGCTTCCGCGTGCATACAGGCGGCGCGCAAGCAATGTTTGGCATTCAAGCCGACCTGGCGACCTACGGAAAAATCATCGGCGGCGGGCTGCCCATCGGTGTTATCGGCGGCACGGCGAAATTCATGGACGGCATTGATGGCGGGATGTGGAATTACGGCGACGCCAGCTTTCCTGTGGCTGAGCGAACCGCTTTCGGCGGCACCTTCTGTCAGCATCCCCTTTCTATGGCAGCCGCACGCGCTGTCCTTCGCTACCTCAAAGAACAGGGGCCGCAATTACAAGAGCGACTCAACCAGCGGACGGCAGAGATCGCCAGGCAATTAAATGATTTCTTTGCCGAAAACCAATTACCGATCCGAGTCGTCTATTTCGGCTCGCTCTTCCGTTTCGAGGTTTCAAGCAACATCGATCTGCTCTATTATCACCTGCTTGAAAAGGGCATATACATCTGGGAGTGGCGCAGTTGCTTCCTGTCGACGGCACACTCGGACGAGGACATTGCCGCCTTCATCAAGGCCGTCAAGGAAAGCGTAGCCGAACTTCAGGATGGCGGTTTTCTGCCCAGGCGTGTCAAAACATTGAAGCCAGCCGCCGAGGCCGAGCGCCGCGTACCGTTGAGCGAAGCGCAGAAACAATTGTGGCTGGCGACCCGGATAGATCGCAATTATTCGATTGCCTATAACGTCAACACCACCCTCGAAGTCAACGGCGCACTCAACGTCGCGGCCCTGGAAGCGGCGCTTGCCAGTGTGGTCAATCGTCACGAGGCGTTGCGGACATTCATCGATGTCGCGGGCGAAGAACAGGTAATTTTGCCTACATTGCAACTCCGCCTGGCGCGGCATGACCTGTCGCAATTGTCAGAGGATGAAAAGCCCGCTGCGTTACACGGCTTGCGAGTGGAAGAAAGCCGCAGGGCGTTCGACCTCGCCAGAGCGCCGCTTTTGCGTGCCGGATTAATCAAGCTGGCTGCCCAGCGCCACGTCCTCTCGTTGACCGCACATCACATTATCTCCGATGGTACGACGATGGGCGTGATCGTCGAAGAGATCATGGCGCTTTACAGCGAAGCCTGCGGCGGGCCCGTAAGCCTATCAGAACCTGTAATGCAGTTTACAGACTATCTGAGGCGGTGCGCCGAGCGTCGTCAGTCTCCGGAGATGTCGGCGCACCAGTCCTACTGGCTCGCGCAGATGGTCGAACCGATTCCCGTATTGCAATTGCCTTGTGACAATGCTCGCCCGGCGGTTGCGTCATATCGCGGCGGGCGGCTGACCTGGCAACTCGACGCCGGAACCACCCGCAAGCTACGGTCGGTGGCGCGAGAACATGGCGCGACGCTTTACATGGCATTGTTGTCGGCATTCACCCTGATGTTGCATCGCATCACACAGCAAGCAGACCTGATTGTCGGAACTCCAATCAGCGGGCGGCCTTTTCCCGGCAGCAATCGCGTCGTTGGTTACTGCACACACGTGATGCCGCTACGCAGCCGGCTCGAAGGGGCGGTCGGCTTCGCAGATTTTTTACGAGGCATGCGAAAAAAACTCCTTGACGGGTTTGAGCATCAAGAGTTTCCCTTTGCCGAGTTGATTGCGCTGCGACGCCAGCGGCACGATGTCATCAACACGCCGCTCGTCTCAGCCGTCTTCAATCTCGAACCCTTAAGCCCACTGCCTGAGCTTGCGGGCTTGCATGTGCGCTTGCTCGATCCGGTGAGCAGCTTTACCCCCTTTGATCTCAGTCTCAACGTCATCGACTCTGGCGAGACCTTAGCAATCGATTGCGATTACAGCGCCGATCTTTTCAGCGAGATGACGATTCGTTGCCTGCTTGGCGTCTACGAGACCATCATCCGGGCGATTGTCGAGAACCCGCTGAGACAAACCGCCCAGGTGCCATTGCTGACAGAAGCTGAAAAGACTCGCCTGCTGGTCGGGTGGAACGAAACGACCGCCGCTTATCAAGAAGGCAACTGCACGCACCACATGTTCGAAGCGCAGGCCGCGCGCACACCGGAGGCGGTTGCGCTGGTTTATGGCAATCGGCGATTCACCTATCGCGCGCTCGACGAACAGGCCAATCGGCTGGCCAATCATCTGTTGGAGATAGGCGTCGGGCCCGAATCTCTGGTCGGCGTTTGCCTGGAGCGAACGCCCTGGATGATTATCGGTATACTGGCTATTCTCAAAGCCGGCGGTGCGTATGTTCCTTTCGATCCGGCTTATCCGCGCCAGAGATTATCCTTCATGCTGGAGGACGCGCGGATTTCGCTGGTGCTCACCCAGAGCGCGCTGACCGGCATCTTACCCGACTCGCAGGCGATAACGCTTGATCTGGATACGCTCAATCTTAATGTAATGCCCATTACTGCGCCGCCCGTGGCTGTGCAGCCCGCAAACCTGGCCTACATCATCTATACCTCAGGATCGACCGGGCTGCCCAAGGGCGTGGCCGTAACTCATCGCAGTGTCGTGGAGTTGATCGAATGGTCGCTGACGGTTTTTAGTTCGGAGCAACTTGCCGGCACGCTGGTGTCGACCTCTATCTGTTTTGACTCTTCGGTCTTCGAGATGTTCGTTCCGCTGAGCCAGGGCAGCAAGCTGATCCTTGCGCGCAATGCGCTTGAATTGCCGTCGCTGCCGTGCGCCGATGAAGTGACGCTGATCAACACCGTCCCTTCAGCCATCGCCGGGTTGATCAAGACCGCGAGTGTGGCTCCATCGGTTCGCGTCGTCGGTCTCGCAGGCGAAGCCCTGCACGGACAACTCGTAGACCGTATCTATGACCTTGAGCACATAGAAGGCGTGTATAACCTTTATGGCCCGTCGGAAGACACCGTCTATTCGACCTTTCTCCTGGCTGATAAAAACGACCGTCGCGAGCCGACGATTGGCCGCCCCGTCACCAACACGCAACTTTACATTTTGGATTTCAACCTGGAGCCTTTGCCCGTCGGCGTGCCCGGCGAGCTTTATATCGGCGGCGACGGTCAGGCGCGCGGCTATCTGAACCGCCCCCAGTTGACCGCCGACAGCTTCATTCCCAATCTCTTCAGTAAGGTTCCTGGCGCGCGTTTGTATAAGACCGGAGATCGCACACGTTATCGCGAAGATGGCAATCTTGAATTCCTCGGACGTATGGATCGCCAGATCAAATTGCGCGGCTTCCGCATAGAGCTTGGCGAAATCGAATCCGTCCTCTCCGCGCATCCGGCTCTCGAAGAAGCGGTCGTCATTCTGCGTGATGGCGCGGAGGGCAACAAACGCCTGATCGCCTATGCGGTGCCTTTAGCCCCTCAGTCGAGTTCGACAGACGAACTGCGCCGTTACCTGCGCGATAGGCTGCCGGATCACATGATCCCTGCGGTCTTCGTGATGATGGACGCCTTGCCGCGATTGCCGAATGGCAAGGTTGACCGTTCCCAGCTTCAGGAGCCGGAATACAGCAAAGGTTATGCGCCGCCGACCAGCGAAATCGAAGAGACGTTGGCGAGCATCTGGGAAGCGGCGCTGGTGCGAGATCGCATCGGCATAGAGGATGATTTTTATGAACTCGGCGGCAATTCGTTGTCGGCGACACAGGTGGCGTCGCAGATTTATAAGCGCTTGAATCGCAGAGTTGAGCTACGCACACTCTTTGCCTATCCAACGATTCGCCAGCTTGCCCGACGAATCGCCCGCTTTGAACAAATCGCCTACGAACCGGTGACCCCGATAACCCCGCGTGATTCTTACGAGCTATCGCCATCACAGCGACGATTCTGGATACAGGATAGCCTCGCCGCGCCCGGCAGTAAAAAGGCTCAACCGGTGGCGCTCATTCTTGAAGGTAATCTCGATCACAATGCTTTTGAACGAGCTTTCAGCACCCTGGTCTCTCGGCACGAGATGCTTCGCACGGTCTTCTTCCTCGACGGCAAAACTCCCATGCAAAAAGTGCTTTCTGCTGACCAGTGCGGCTTGGTGATTGATTATTTAGACTTGAGCGGCACAGAGGATGCCGAGACGCATATTCGTGCCCTGGCGCTTCGCGAAGCCTGTGCGCCGATGGATCTGGCGACTGGTCGGCTGCTCCGCGTGACGCTTGCAAAACTCTCTGCGAGCAAGTACGGCTGTGTCTGTTCAATGCACCATATTGTGACGGACGGCTGGTCAAACGTCGTGCTGCTCAATGAATTTCTGTCGATCTATGCGGCTTATCTTGTCGGCGCAGAAAACCCTCTGCCGCCTTTGAAAATTCAATACAAAGATTACGCGGCATGGCTCAACCGACTGTTGACCGGCCCGAAGGCCGAAGACTTGCGCGCCTACTGGCTGACGCAGCTTGCAGGCCATGTCCCCGCAAGCTGGCAATTCCCCTCTGACTTTGACCGCTCGCGGGCCAGGACGTATCAGAAACGAATTCACCGGCTGGCCATCGGCGAGGCCGAAACGCGGCAACTGGAGAAAGTATGCCAGGAATCCGGCGCAACTATTTTCATGGGGTTGCTGGCTTGTATCAAACTGCTGCTCTATCGCTACACGGGAGCCGAAGAGATCATCGTCGGAACACCAGTCGCCGGGCGCATTCATCCTGACCTTGAAGATCAAATCGGCCCTTATCTGAATGTACTTCCACTGCGCGATACGGTGCGCGGTGACGACCGCTTTTCAGAGTTGCTCGAACGCATACGCGAAACCACGCTGGATGCCTATGCCAATCAATTATATCCCTTCGATTTTATGCTGACCGACCTCGGTCTGAAGCGCGATTCGGGACGCAACCCAATTTTCGATGTCGGCTTCACCTTGCAGAATCAAAATGCTATGGCGATGCGCAGCGATATGGCCGGACTGAAAACCACGCCGCTCGTCGACCTTGACATCGAAACTGAAGACCCCGAAGCGCTGACCGATTTCTGGTTCGTCGCCGAACCGCGCGACGCCGGCTTAGACCTGATGATTGTTTACAACGGCAGTCTCTTCATGCCGGAGACCGTCGACCGCCTGGCCGATGACCTGGCCGCTATCTTGCAAACGGTAACGCGAGACCGAGAGGTGGTCGTGAGCGATATACGATTCACAGCGCAACCCGAACCGCTGACTCGTAGGGTCTCGATAGACATAGCCTTCTCTCAAGGTTGATTCATGCCGGGAAACGAAAAACTTTATTTGAAAGAGAGCGTCCAGATCGAACCGCTCTTTAACCGCTGGCATGCCTGGATTCTAATGATTCCTCCGGCCACCGCCGCTTTGAATCTGCTCGACCGCTATCTCAAAATCATGCAATCCTACGCCGCCTCGCCGGCGTTGCACGCTGCCGCAGTCAAAAATCCCTTGATGCGCGGCGGCCCTTTCATCGATCTTCGTAGCGAGCGCGTTGCCGAGGTGCGCGATTTGATCGCCGAGATACAGAAACATAATGCGAAGCTGCTGGAGTTTGCGCGAGCCATCAAACAACTGCATCGGCTGCTGGCCGAGCGTGCGCGCGGCGAAGCCCTGGAGCCGCTTTATGCGGAGGTTCCCGATTCGCTGAAAGGATATGTCGAGCTTTGCTATGATCTGAATCACCATCCATCTTTCAGGTTCTTTGAATCGTTGCTCTATCGCAGCCCGATTTACCGAGAGCTTGAAGCGGCGCAGACCTTCGAGATCTCCGAAAGCGCGGGTGACGGCAGCCGCCCATTCATCTTGAGCACGCCGCGTTTGCGCTCCCCGGATACGGTCAACTTCGCAATGCCGTTTTCATCGCCGGTTATGGATGAACTGTTCAAGATGCGAAGAACGGCGCAGACCTACCATGCGGTTCGCGACGCCCTCGGCGCAGAGATTGATAACGAGTCATTGTTCAAATCGTTCTTCACCACCTCGGCACCGAAACCTCACACCGATTACGAAGGCGATGCTTTCCGCATCCGGTATCTCGGTCATGCTTGCTTGCTGATCGAATCCTCCAGGGTTCGTATCCTGATCGACCCGCTGGTCGGCTATGCCTGTAACGATGGCATCTCGCGGTTCGCTTATAGCGACCTTCCCGATGAGATCGATTATCTGCTGATCACTCACAGCCATCACGATCACGCGGTTCTCGAATCGTTATTACAATTGCGCCCGCGAGTGAAAACCGTCGTGGTTCCCAGAAATTATGACGGTTTCATCCACGACCCTTCGCTGCTCCTGGCGCTTGAGCGGCTCGGTTTTCAAGATGTAAGAGAGATACGCGACCTCCAAGAGATCGCTATCGCCGAAGGCGTAATCGTCGGCATTCCTTTTACCGGCGAACATCACGATCTGCTGATGCAGAGCCGCACGGGCTATTACATACGGATCGGCAGGTCGTCGCTTTTGTGCATCGCGGATTCATGCAATATCGAGCCGCGACTTTACGATCATTTGCTCCGCGAGATAGGCGGCGCAGACATGCTCTTTCTCGGCATGGAATGCGACGGCGCGCCGCCCTCGTGGATCTACGGGCCGCTATTTCCTGAGCCGTTGCCGCGCGAACTCGACCGCTCGCGGCGGGCGCGCGGCAGCAATTTCGATGAAGCTCGCGCCATCGTCGATGCATTCGACTTCAAGCAAGTCTATGTCTACGCCATGGGTCAGGAACCGTGGGTCAACCATATTCTGGACAATCAATTTACCGAAGAATCGAATTCGCTGATTCAATCGCGCCAACTCATCGCCGAATGTCGCGCACGAGGCATCCGCGCAGAGAGCCTGTTCGGAAAAAAAGAGATTCGCCCATGATGCGTTTTGCAAAACTGCTGACCGACAGTCGCTATAGGGAGCATACCTCTTTCTGGAAAGAGAATCTCTCCAGGCTCGATGAGGCTTTTCATTTTCGCCAGACCTGGCATTCCTATGCGTTGCCGTATGAGGATGAGATCGAAATTACAATCGATCTGGATACCGCAAAGCATAGATTTATCGCCGACTGGTTTGCCGGAAACGACCTGGCGGCTTTTGTCATCTTGCTCGGAGCCCTCAAGCACGCGCTGCATCTATACACAGGGGCAACGATGATCTGCGTCGATTCGCCCGTTTTGCGTGCCGGCAGCCGCAGCGATTTCGACTTGAAAATCCCTCTGATCGGCCAGGTCGATCCAAACTTCACCGTGCAGCGCTATCTCGACCAGATCAGACAGGCGGTCGCCCAAAGCTACACTTATCAGGATTTCCCAGTCGAAGCGGTCTGGGAAACGCTACTGAAACGCAGTCAGCAGTTGACGACGAATGTGCTGATCTGGTCGCCGGCGATTCATGATCACCCGGAAAACGCCGCTTCGTATGATCTGGTTGCTGAAATCAGATTGTCGCCGAAATTACAAATTATATTGCGCGGGAAATCCTCAACCTTCGCGCAGCCGTTTCTTGAGAATTTCGGCAGGCACGTCGGCAATCTGCTCTCCGGTTACAGAGACCTGCAAAATCCGCTTGGGCAAGTCAGCGCAGCCGACGAAGCCGAGAGAGCGCGCCTGTTGCACCCTCACAATCAGACGCGCCGCGATTTGCCGCTTGATAAAACCATCGCGCAATTGTTCTATGCTCGTGCGGCCCAGACCCCGCATCATATTGCGCTCCGAGCCGGAGATCGAACGACAACTTATAGGGAGTTGAACGAAGCCTCAAATCGCCTGGCGTGGTTTCTCAGAGAGCATCTCCATATACAGCCCGGCGATGTCGTCGGGCTTTTCTTCGAGCGCTCGGAATTGTCGGTAATCGGCTTGCTGGCCATCCTGAAAGCCGGCGGCATCTATTTACCGCTGGATGCCGAGTATCCGTCGGAACGTTTGAAATTCATGGCCGAGGATGCGCAGGTTCGCGGGCTGCTGATTCATTCCGATCAGCTTTCCCGGCTGATGGACTTGAACACGATTCCGATGTTTGCTCTCGACCTGCAACTGGCGACGCTGGAAACTTCGTCGACGGATCTGCCGCCGCTGATCTCTTCGGATCAGCCTGCCTACATCATTTACACATCCGGATCGACCGGTAACCCCAAAGGCGTCGTCTTGGAGCATCGCGGTTTCGTCAACACGGCGTTGCATCACATCGAAGCTTTTGGCGTCGGGCCTGCTGAGAGATTGTCACAATTCTATGCCGCCAGCTTCGATTCTTCGCTATTCGAGATCTTCGTCGCACTACTCTCCGGCGCGACGCTGGTGCTCTTTGAAAAGGCAATGATCAGCGATGCAGAGCAGTTTGCCCGCGCTATCGAATCTCAGGGCGTAACCATGCTGACCATCCCGCCGATCTACCTGGGCACACTGGATCGAGCGCGGCTCGGTTCGGTCAAGAAGATCGTCAGCGCCGGTGATAACCCACGGCTAGACGACGCCAGAGATCTCGCACAAACGCGGGCTTACTACAATTCGTATGGGCCGACAGAGACAAGCGTCTGTGTGACACATTACCAACTCGACCCTCAGGTGAGCTATGGCTCCCGGCTGCCGATAGGAAAACCAATCAGCAATGTGTCGATTTATCTTCTCGACGAACAGTTGTGCCTGACGCCCGAAGGCTGCATAGGTGAAATATGTGTTGGGGGAGCGGCGCTGGCACGCGGCTACCTGAATCGCGACGACATCACGGCTCAGGCTTTCATCGCCAATCCTTTTGTCGCGGGCGAGCGATTGTACAGAACCGGCGACCTGGGAATCTGGTTGCCCGACGGCAACCTTGAAATGATCGGGCGCAAGGATTCTCAGGTTAAGATTCGCGGCTATCGCATCGAACTGGGCGAGGTCGAACTGGCGCTGGCAGGGCACGCGGATGTTAAGCAGGCGGTGGCTCTAGCCCGCGAGGACAAACCCGGCGATAAACGGCTTGTGGCTTATGTCACACTCGCTCGTGAGACGACCATCGCGGCGTTGCGCGATCATCTCAGAAATCGCCTCCCCGAATTCATGATCCCGGCAGCTTTCGTGGTGATGGCGGAAATCCCTGTGACTGCCAACGGCAAGATCGACCGCAAAGCCTTGCCCGCGCCGTCAGCCAAACCGGAATCGAGCCCGGCAAAAGCCCCGCAAACGGAGATGCAGAGCCAACTCGCGGCCATCTGGAAAGAGGTGCTGGGGATTCAACAGGTCGGTATTGACGACAACTTCTTTGAGCTTGGAGGCGACTCGATACTGATCATTCAAATGGTTTCGCAGGCGGCGAAAGGCGGCTTGAAGTTCACTCCTCAACAGGTCTTCGAACATCAAACCATCTCAGCGCTGGCCGATGTCGCCAAGCGCGCCGACAGCGTTCAAGCTGAACAGGAGACGATCAGCGGGAGAGTGACGTTGCTCCCCATGCAGGAGTGGTTTTTCTCACAAAGCATCGCTGAAAGACATCACTTCAACCAGTCGGTGATGCTGGCCGTGCCGGCGAATTTAGATCCGGGGTTACTTGAAAAAAGTCTGCAATGCTTACTCACGCACCACGACGCGCTACGGGCGCGCTTCACGATTGAAGACGGGCGATGGATTCAAACCATCGTCGCCGAGCCGCCGCCTGTGCCATTCTCCATCCTGGACTTATCCGGCTTTGAGGGGAATGAGCGACAGGCGGAGATTGAACGAGCGGCGGCGCGGCTACAGGCCAGCCTGGATCTGACCAACGGCCCGCTGATGCGTGTGCAGCTTTTTCGACTCGACACCGATCATGCCCGTCTTTTGTTCGTCATTCATCACCTCGTCGTCGACGGCGTTTCCTGGCGCGTTCTGCTCGAAGATTTTTACACGGCCTATCAACAGCAACTTCAGGGAGGGCCTGTCGAGATGCCCGCAAAAACGACCTCTATCCGAGAGTGGGCGCTTCGGCTTAAAGATTATGCTGCCGAGTGTAGCCGCGAAGTTGATTACTGGACTGACGACGCGCGGCGACGAATTCAGAAACTTCCTGTTGATTTCGATGGCGACCCGAACACCACGGGCTCGGTTGAAGAAATTGAAGTCACCCTTGGCGAAGCTGAAACCCAGGCGCTATTGCAGGAAGCGCCGCGCACTTATAACACGCAGATCAACGATATACTGCTGACCGCCCTGGCGCTGACGCTCAGGGAATGGACAGGTCAGGATGGGTTGCTGGTTGATCTCGAAGCGCACGGACGCGAAGATCTGTTTCCTGAAATCAATCTATCGCGAACCGTGGGCTGGCTTACGGCGGTCTATCCTGCCTTGCTTCGCCTCGAAGTCAACAACCTCGGCGAATCGCTCGTCTCCATCAAAGAACAGTTGCGCCGGATTCCACGTCATGGAATCGGTTATGGTGTATTGCGATATATGAGCAAGGATCAGAATAGCGCCGCGCTCGCGGGATTGCCGCCAGCGGCAATCGTCTTTAATTACCTGGGGCAAACCGACAGGGTTCTCTCAGTTGACGCAGATTGGCGAGCCATCCCCGGAGCGAATGGCGGCGAGCGCACAGCCCAAGGGATGCGCAGTCATGTATTGGAAGTTACTAGCATAGTCATGGCCGGTCAGTTGCGCCTTGCCTGGGAGTTCAGCCGAAACCTTCACCATCGACAGACCATCGAGCGGCTGGCTGAAAAGTGCCTGGAAAACCTTCGGGCGCTGATTGCTCATTGTTGTTCGAGCGGCACGCCTGGCTATACTCCATCAGATTTTCCCGCCGCCCGAATCGATCAGAAGACTCTGGACGCGCTCATGTCCAGAATCAACCGCTAGTAGATTGGCATGGTAGCGAAAAATACACGTCCGGCGATTTCGGACATCTATGAATTATCGCCGATGCAAGAGGCGATGCTCTTTCATAGCACCTATGCGCCGGATTCGTCGGCTTATTTCGATCAATTCAGTTGTGTCATTGCGGGCGACTTGCAAGTCGAGTATTTTCGCGCCGCCTGGAATGCGCTGGCCGACCGGCACGCCGCCTTCCGCACCTCCTTCCACTGGCAAGATCTGCCCAAGCCCATGCAAGTGGTGGAAGAGCGGATCAGCCTTCCGTGGGTTTTCGAGGACTGGCGAACCCTTGCCTCTGGTCTGCAATCAGAGCGATGGCAGAAGCTGCTTGAAGCAGACCGCCGCCAGGGATTCCAACTGGATCGCGCGCCGCTCTTGCGTTGCCACCTCGTGCGAATCGAAGACCATCGATACTTCTTCGCATGGAGCCACCATCACATCATCCTCGACGGCTGGTGTCTGTCGCTGGTGCTCGGAGATCTGATCGAGAGCTATCGCGCGATAAAAAATGGCCGGAGATCATATCTCAAGCCCGTTCGCCCATATCGCGATTACATCATCTGGCTTCAAGAGCAAGATCAGGTGAAGGCGAAGGAGTTTTGGAAGACCGAACTCCAGGGATTCACCGCGCCCACAGAGTTGACTACGGATGCTGTGCTTCAGACGGCACGCTCCGTCATGGCAGATCGCAATGAGGAGGTATGGCTTGACGGCGACCTGTCGCGACGATTGCGCGAATTTGCCGCGCATATTCAGGTCACGCCAAACATCCTGGCTCAGGGCGCTTGGGCGATCTTGTTGCAGCGCTATAGCGGTGAAACCGACGTGCTATTCGGCGCAACCGTCGCCGGTCGGCCTGCCGAGCTACGCGGCGTCGAGGAGATGGTGGGAGTTTTCATCAACACGATTCCGGTTCGCGCCCGGATCGAGCCCGAAACGTGGTTGCCGGACTGGCTCAGAAAACTACAGGCGCAGCAAGCCGCGCGGCTCCCTTATGCCTTTGCCTCGCTTGGCGATATTCAACAGTGGAGCGAAGTGCCTCGCGGCGCTCTGCTGTTTAACAGCAATCTTATATTCATGAATTACCCGCTCTCTCAGGAAGTCGTGCGCGGCGCGGGCGAATTTGAAATACGCGAGGTGCAGATCTTCGAGCAGACCGATCTTCCGTTGACTGTGCAGGTGATGCCCGGAGCGCGTTGGTTGGTTGAAGCCGCTTGCGACAGCAGTCGCTTTGATGCCGGAACGATTCAGCGAATGCTTGGCCATTTCATCCACTTATTGGAAGAATTTGTCGCGGCACCTCAACGGCGGATCGCGGCCTTTCCCATATTGACCGAAGCCGAACGACGACAACTCTTCGAGGATTTCAACGATAGCCGTGTCGAATTCGACGCTGCAAAGACGCTCGTGCATCGGCTGGAAGAGATGGCCGAACTTCATCCCGAATTCATCCTCGTGGAGTGTGATGGCCGGAGGCTATCGGCGCGGGAACTTAATCAGCGAGCCAATCAACTGGCTCGCTGTCTGCTGGATGAAGGCGACCTGCGAAATGAAGACCTGGTCGCAATCGTGATGCGACGCTCGGAACGGCTGATCGAGAGCATCCTGGCAATCTGGAAATGTAGCGCGGCTTACATACCGATTGACCCCGATTATCCGGCTGAAAGAATCAAAACCATCGTCGAGAGCGCCGGCGCTAAGATCGTCCTTACAGAGAAGGCGAGTCTCGGCCAGGCGCTCCGCTCAGACCTCGAATCGATGGCGCGCGTCGTCGCGCTTGAAGAACTCGCATCGAAGCGAGAACAACAGGATGCGGCAAATCTCTGCGCGGCGATCCTGCCGAATAATCTTGCATACGTTATTTTCACATCGGGATCGACCGGCAAACCGAAAGGCGCGATGGTCGAACACATCGGCATGCTCAATCACATGCTTGCCAAAGTTGCCGACCTGGCCATCGATTCAACCAGCGTCATTGCGCAGAGCGCGTCTCACTGCTTCGATATTTCTCTATGGCAGATGTTCGCGGCACCCATGAGCGGCGGCAAGACGGTAGTTTATGGCGATGAGATTGTTCTTGAACCGGATCGTTTCATCGAGCGCATCGAAGCCGATGGCATCACGATTCTGGAAGTGGTTCCGTCGTACCTGTCGGTTGTGCTCGGTCGCGTTGAGCAACGCGAAGCGGCGCTGGCGAATCTGCGCTGGTTGCAGGTGACGGGCGAAGCAGTCGCACCGATGTTGATCGACCGATGGTTCAAAAAGTTCCCGCAGATCCCGGTTGCCAATGCTTACGGGCCGACCGAATGCTCCGATAACCTCACGCATTACACGATGCATGAAATGCCGCAAACGCCGGGCATATCCATAGGCAAACCGCTCAGGAATTTTCATATCTACATCGTCGACGAATACATGAACCTGTGCCCCGTGGGAGTTAAAGGAGAAATCTGCGCTTCAGGCATCGGCGTCGGTCGCGGCTATTTGCACGATCATGTGCGAACCGCTGCCGCATTTCTGGAAGACCCGTTCAGAGCAGAGCGCGGCGTCCGGCTGTATAAAACCGGCGACATCGGTTGTTATCTGCCGGATGGCCATCTGTTGTTTTTTGGCCGCAAGGATAATCAAGTCAAGATTCGCGGCTTCCGCATCGAACTCGGCGAGATCGAAGCGGCGCTCTCACGGCTAGATGGCATACGCGAAGCCGTGGTTCTCGACCGTCAAGACGTTGGTAAGGAACATTACCTTTGCGCATATTATACGGTGAGAGATGGTGACGTAACCAGCGGCGAAGCGCTCGCCCGTGAGTTACGTTACACATTGCCCGAATACATGATTCCCGGCGTTTTCGTTGAACTGGATGAATTGCCGCTGACCGCGAATGGCAAGATAGATCGCCGCCGGCTGCCGGTGCCCGATCCTGAGCAACGCGCCGCAACCGCTGAATGGGCCGCGCCGCGAACCGAGATCGAAAGCCTTCTCGTCGAAGTCTGGAGCGATGTCCTGGGGGTAAAGAGGCCAGGCATACACAACAATTTTTTCAGCCTCGGCGGTGACTCGATTCTCAGTATGCAGGTAATCTCTCGCGCCAAACAATCCGGGCTGCAACTCGGAGTCATCGATATATTTCGCGCCCCAACGATCTCCGCTCTCGCCCTGCGCGCCGTAAAAATTGATCCGACGCAATTCGTGAGTCGCCACAAATCGCAGCGCTCATCGGGTGTGATTCCGCTTACACCGGTTCAGAAACGCTTTCTGGAGACGACTACAATCGCGCCGCATCATTACAATCAATCACTGCTGGTCGAGACGCCAAAGCGAGTCAACGCCGCTCGGCTTGAGCGCGCGATTCAATTTGCTGCGAGCCGCCACGATTCCTTCCGACTGCGATTCAAACTAATCGCTGATGACTGGCAGCAGGAGCTATCGGAATCTATCGATGCCCCCAGGCTTTTCATCGAAGACCTGTCGGCAGTTTCGCCAGAGGATCAGCAAGCAATCATCCGGTCTGCTGCTGAAAGGCATCAGTCGAGTCTTGATCTAACCGACGGGCCATTGATGAGCGCCGCGCTGTTTGAACGAAGTGATGGCCAGCCCGCATCGCTGCTATTGATCGTTCATCACCTGCTAATCGACGGCCTCTCGTGGCGCATTTTGATCGAGGATATTCTGGCTGCTTATCAACAACTGGAAGAGGGTAAGGAACTGCGATTGCCGGAGCCGGGTGCCGGTTTTGGCGAGTGGAGCAGTCGTCTGGTTGACTATGCGCGAGACCGTATAAGCGCGAACGAGAAACAATACTGGCGGAATCTGGCGCGGACAGAAGTCACGCCTATACCAGTCGATTTCCCTGCGAGCGCAACTGCCAACACGGTCGCGTCCGGCGAGGAGTTGTGGGTTGAATTGGACGAAGCGGAGACGACCGCTCTCTTGCAAGAAGTTCCGCGCGCCATCAACACACAGATCAACGACCTCTTGCTGACTGCCCTGGCTCTCGCCTTTCGCCAGTGGACAGGCGCGAGCCGGCTGCGCATCGATTTAGAAAGTCACGGACGAGAACCGCTGTTCGATGATCTCGACATCTCTCGTACGATGGGATGGTTTACTGCGGAATATCCGGTTAATCTCCAACTGGAGCAAAATGTAAGCGATATAACAATTCACTTGAAAGCGATCAAGGAGCGACTGCGGCAAGTTCCCAGCCACGGCCTCGGCTACGGATTGTTGCGATACGATTCGGACGATGATGGATTGCGTAAAGAACTGGCGGCGATGCCTCCTGCACAGGTGCTCTTTAACTATCTAGGGCAAACGGATCGCTCGTTCGGCATCTTTGATGGATGGCGAGCCGATATTAAAACGCCCGGTTCAGACCGCCACCCCGATCAATGGCGGGAATACCTCATCGAAGTCAACGGACTGGTTAGCGATGGTCAAATCAAACTGAGTTTTGCTTACAGCAGAAACTTCCATAAACGAGAGACCCTCGAACGCCTGGCACAGAGTTTCAAAACTCATCTGGCGGCGCTTGTTGAGCGCTGCCTGCAACCCGATGCCCTTGGTTTTACGCCATCCGATTTTCCGCAAGCGGGGCTCATGCAGGAATCGCTCGATCTCCTTCTGGAAGATTTGAAGAGAGCCGACATCAGCCGTCCAAAGGTCGCGGTCGAAGATGTCTATACGCTCTCTCCTGTACAGCAAGGGATGTTGTTCCACAGCCTTTACACCCCCGAATCCGACACCTATTTCAATCAACTCAACTGCATCATCGAAGGGCCGCTGAACTCCGAAGCCTTCCGCCAGGCGTGGGCAACCGTGAGCGATCATCATCCGGCGCTGCGCACCTCTTTTCACTGGCAATCTCTAAAGAATCCGGTTCAGGTCGTCCATCGAAACGTTCGGGCAGAATGGCACGAAGAAGACTGTTCGCATCTTTCTGACGACGAATGCGAAGCCTGCTGGCAGCAACATCTCCGTGAAGACCGCCGCCGGAAATTCGACCTGGCGCGGCCACCGTTGATGCGCTTCAGCCTGTTTCGCTTGAACGACCGGGCCTCTCGTTTCAACTGGAGCCATCATCACTTGCTAATGGACGGCTGGAGTTCGGCCATCGTTCTCAATGATGTCCTGATTGCTTACGACGCGATCTTAAAAGTAGGACAAGTTACTCTCGACGCGCGCCAGCCATTCAGGGAGAGCATCGAATGGCTGGCGCGGGCGGACGCCAGAAGCGCCGAAGCCTATTGGCGGGAAAAACTGCGAGGCATAATAGCGCCGACTTCACTCGTCCTCGGAAGCCCGGAGATTGAAGGCCGCAGCCGCGCAGGATGTTACGCTGAAGCAGAATATTCGATCAACGCGGATCTCACGAATCGGCTACAAGCGGTAGCGCGAGAACGCGGAATCACTTTGAACACCATCGCTCAAGGTGCCTGGGCATTGCTGCTTTCTCGTTATAGCGGCGAAGCCGACATCGTATACGGCAGCGTCGTATCGGGCCGACCGCCGGAGTTGCCGGGCGCTGATAAAATGGTCGGCGTCTTCATCAATACTTTGCCAGCGCGAATCCACATAGACCCGAATAGGCCGCTCCTCTCCTGGTTGGAAGAGATTCAGGTCGAACAGATCGAACGCGAGCAGTATGCCTACTCGTCGCTTGGCGAAATCCAGCGTTGCAGCGATCTCCCGGCTGGTACGCCTCTATTCGAAAGCCTGCTTATCTTTGAGAATTACCCGACCGAGGCGTTTATCGAACAAGGAACCGGCGGCCTATCTATCACACAGGTGCATGCGGTCGAACCCAATAATTACCCGCTGACGCTGGTGGTGACGCCCGCTAGCGAGATGGCGTTGAAAACCATGTATGATGACGGGCGATTCGATCCGGCGACGATGCAAAGACTGCTTGGCCATTATGAATGTATCTTGCATCACATTGTCGAATCTCCCGATCAGCCCATCCACGCCATCGATATTCTCACACAGGCAGAGCGCGAGCAGATTCTGGGCATCTGGAATCGCACCGCCGCGCCGATACCGGCTGACAAGTCTTTCATTCATCTCTTCGAAGACCGGGCAAACGGGGCTCCCGATGTTGCCGCGATCCAGTACGATGGCCGGTCTCGCACCTATCGTGAATTGAATGAGCGAGCGAACCAACTGGCGCGCTGCCTGCTGGCAAGCGAGTCCATAGCGGCGGGCGACCGCATCGCTGTGCTGATGCCACGTTCTGCACGGATGGTGGAAAGCATTCTGGCGATATGGAAGTGCAGAGCCGCCTATGTGCCGATTGATCCCGATTATCCTCGCGAGCGGATCAAGACCATTCTTGCGGACTGCGGCGCAAAGTTGGCGATCATTGATTCGGAGGCGCACGGGTTTGATGAGGAACCGGGTGCGGGTAATTTCAAACTGATCTATCTAGATCAAATTGACTCCGCACTTTTGCGGCAATCGAACGCTGATCTGGGCCAACGTCCAGCGCCGAGTGAACTTGCTTACGTTATCTATACATCGGGTTCAACGGGCAAGCCTAAGGGAGTGATGATCGAGCATCGCGGGATGTTGAATCACCTTCTGGCAATGAGCCGTGACTTACAACTTGGCGCTGATAGCGTCGTCGCGCAGACGGCGTCACATTGCTTCGATATTTCGATGTGGCAATTCTTCGCCGCCCTGGCAACGGGCGGGCGGACGGTCATCTATGATAACCAGACGGTTTTGAATCCCGATGCGCTTATAGCTGGATTTGAAGCCGATGGCGTTCAATTCGCGCAATTCGTGCCCTCCTATCTGGCCGTCTTCCTCGATGCCCTTGAGCGTCGGCGTGATCTCGGTTTGCCTGGTAATCTCAAGTCGCTGGTGACCATCGGTGAGATTCTGAAACCCGCTTATGTGCGCCGCTGGTTCGATCTCTATCCGACCATACCGCTGATGAACGCTTATGGCCCGACGGAAGCCGCCGATTCAGTGACTCATTACGAGATGCGACAGCCGCCGCCGATGGCAAGCGTCCCCATAGGGCGACCGATTCAGAACATGCAGGTGTACGTTCTCGACCGGCAAATGAACCTTTGTCCGGTTGGCGCTAAAGGAGAGATCTGCATCGGCGGCTTTGGCATCGGGCGCGGCTATCTGGGTGATGATGAGCGCACGCGAATGGCTTTCATCCGTGACCCGTTTTCCGAAGACGCTGAGGCACGGCTATACAAGACCGGCGACCTCGGCTGCTACGGCCTGGACGGCAACCTGTTCTTCTTTGGCCGCAAGGATCATCAGGTCAAGATACGCGGGCACCGTATCGAACTGGGCGAGATCGAAAGCGCGCTGGTCAAAATCAACGGAGTGCGCAACGCTGCGGTGATCACCCGCGAAGACCGCGAGCAGAAAAGGCTGTGCGCCTTTGTGACGCTTCAGGAAGGCATCGAGAAAACCCCCGCTGACCTTAGAGAATCGCTGGCATCAGAGATGCCGACTTATATGATTCCTGACGATGTCAGCATACTTTCCGAAATGCCCTTGACCCCCGGCGGTAAAGTGGATCGTAATCGCCTGGCTGTTCCAGAAATCAGCAATGATGATCTGGATTACATTTCGCCGCGAACCGCAGCGGAGGCTGAACTGGCCGGTATATGGAAAGAGGTGCTGGGATTGGAAAGGATCGGTATCGCTGATCATTTCACGGATCTCGGCGGCCACAGTCTCAATGCCATACAGATCGTCAGTCGAATTCGCAGTCGTTTACGGCGCAATATAAGCTTCGCGGACATCTTCGAAGCAGACACCATCGCCAGGCTCGCCGCCCGACTCGACGCGCTCCCGGAAACTGCCGATGCCCGCATCTCGCGTATTGCCGATAGCGAAACCTACGAAACATCGCACGCGCAAAAACGCATCTGGCTGGCAAGCCGAACGAGCGAAGGTTCGTTGGCTTACCACATGTCTGCTGCTGCGTGGCTTGAAGGCGACCTGGATGTGTCGGCGTTGAAGACCGCCTTGCAAACTCTGGCCGAGCGACATGAAAGCCTGCGTACTGTATTCATCACTACAAAAGGAAGATTGTCTCAGCAGGTTCGCCCTGCCGGACAGGTCGCCATCGAGATGGCAGAGAGCGACCTTCGCGGCGACCCTGGCAGCGTGGTTAAAGCCGTGGAAGGCGCGCGCCGGATGGGCGAGACGCCGTTTGATCTGGCTCGCGGCCCGCTCTTCAGAGCGATGCTGATTCGCGTCGCCGATGCAAAGTACCTGCTGGCCATAACCATCCATCACATCATTGGCGATGCGTGGTCGCTCGAAGTAATCTTCGACGAGACGTTGAGTTTATATTCCAGCAGCGCCGAACGGCGTTCGCCACAGCTTCCGCCTTTAATGATTCAATACAGAGATTATGCGGCGTGGCAGAATCAATGGCTGGCTTCTGCCGAAGCGCGCAGAGAACGAGATTACTGGCTCGCCAGGCTGTCCGCAGGGATGGCGCGGACGGCGATTCCGTCGGACTATCCGAATCACGGCCTGCTGACGTTTGACGGCGACAGCGTGACTTCGACCCTCGCCGATGATTCCCTAAAAGGGATAAAGCGACTTGCCGAAAATCACCGGACATCCGTGTACGGCGTCATCCTGGCGGCGATATATGTGCTGCTTTTCCGCTACACGAATCAGCCGGATATCGTCATCGGCAGCCAAACTGCCGGACGCACGCAACGCGAACTGGAAGGACAGGTCGGCTGTTTCGTCAATACACTGGTTTTGCGGGCTTCGATTGGCGACACCCATACGGTTGCCGAGGTGATCCGTACCGTCAGCACCACGCTGTCTGAAGCCGCTCGCCATCAGGAATATCCATTCGACCTGTTGCTGGAGGATCTAAGAGTTCCGCTGGCTGCCGATCAATCGCCGCTTTTTGAAATCCAATCGGATTATGTTCCGAATTTGCATCGAAGCCAGCGACGCAGCGGCAGCCTGAAGATAACCGAACTCGACGAGCGGCAACGGACGACCAAGTTTGCGCTCTCGTTCTTGATCGGCGAATCACCCACAGATACAAGCCTGCTGATCAATATCGTCTACAACACCAACCGGTACAAACGCGATTCGATCATCAGCCTGAGCGCCCGCCTGGGTCGAGTATTGCAAGCTTTCATTGAAGACGATGGGCGACAGATCGATGCGATTATGCTCAACGAAGCGCCCGCCGCGCCGTCGCGCATACAAGTGAAACTCAACCTGCCGGACTAAAGATGAGCGACCGCGATCTCGTATACCTGAAGCCGAACATTGTGCCGGAGCCGCTCTTTGCGGGCTGGTACGCATGGCCGCACCTGATCTCTCCAGCGACCTCGGCGATGAATGTTGTCGGACGACATCTCAAGATCATGAACTCCTTCATTCAATCGCCAAAGGTTCACGTCGCGGCGGTCAAAGATCCGCGCATGCTTGGCGGGCCGTTCATGGATCATCCCGAAAGTCAGGTGGAAGAGATCAAGCGATTGAAAGAGGAGACGCTCAGGAATCAGCGGCAGTTGATTATCTTCGCCGAGGCCGTGCGTGATCTCTACGCCATGCTTAAAACCGAGGCGGTCGGATACGGGCTCGATTCCCTGTACGAAAAGGTTCCCGAACCGCTGAAGGGCTATGTCGAACTCTATTATGATGTGCTGAATCGTCCCGCCTTTCGGTTTTATGAAGCCCTGCTTTATGAGAGCCCCTACTATGACCGCTCGTCGCAATCCCTGGCCTGTTATGCGATTGACGGCGATCATCGGCCATTCGTTTTGAGCACGCCGCGTCTGTCTAAACAGAACGTGGTCGATTTAAGAATTGCTTTTGACGCCAAAGCCATTGACGAACTATTTCGGATGAGGCAGCAGCCTGCGCCCTATGCGGAGATGCGCGATGCGCTCGAAATTCGCGCTGATCAAGATGAGCTATTCAATACGTTCTTCACCCCTCAGGCTCCGAAGCCGCAAGCGCCGTTCGACGAAGCGGGCGTGCGCATACGCTATTTCGGTCACGCCTGCTTGCTGATTCAATCGCGCCAGGTGGCGATTCTCTCCGACCCGGTTCTCAGCTATCACAACGAAGATGGTATTCCGCGTTACACATACGAAGACCTTCCGGAAGTGATCGATTATCTGGTGATCACGCACAACCATCAGGATCACATCATGCTGGAGAGCCTGCTGCAAATTCGCCATAAGGTGAAAACCCTGATCGTTCCACGAAATGGCGCAGGAGAGCTACACGACCCGAATTTAAAGCTGATGTTTCGCGCCCTGGGATTTGCAAACATCATCGAACTCGATGAGTTTGAAACGGTGGAATTGCCCGGCGGTCGGATCACCGGGCTGCCCTTTTCGGGCGAACATGCGGATCTGGGAGTTCGGGCAAAACTATGTCACCTCATCCACCTCAACAACACGGCGATCTTACTCGTCGCCGACTCCTCATCAGCCGAACCGAAATTGTATGATCACATACATCAGATGGTCGGAGATGTCGAAGTTCTGTTCCTCGGCATGGAGTGTGATGGCGCGCCGTTGACCTGGTTGTATGGGCCGCTACTGCCGGAGCCGATTGCGCGCGACAAGGATCGCTCACGACGGCTCGCCGGCAGCAATTTTCTCAGGGCGACTCAACTGGTCGATAGATTTCATCCCAAAGAAGTCTATGTTTATGCGATGGGCCAGGAGCCCTGGCTCACCTATGTCATGGCGCTCAAGTATAACGAGCAGTCGAATCCGATTGTCGAATCGAACCGGTTGATTTCCGCCTGTCGAGAGAAGGGCATCATTGCCGAACGATTGTTCGGCACGAAGGAATTGCGGTACGCCTGAATGCAGGATTACAACGTCGCGGTCACCGATGACCGACATCGAGAAACTGTACGCTTCTGGCGGCAGCAGATGGCAAGTGTCAATGGCGGCTTTCGCTGGGAAGTCAACGAGGCGGCGGCGCGCGACCGTGATGCGGTGCAGTCATTCTTTTTAAGCCAGCGGGCCAGCGACCTACTCAATCGGTTTGCCAGTGACGATGTCGGCAGATTTGCAATCGTGACGGCGGCTATTGCCTATGTTCTGTCGCGATACTTTCAACAAACGCCGATTATCTTAAAGACTCCGGCTCTGGCCTTCACGTCGACATCGAGCACACCTGCGCATATTCCAATCATCATCGATGTCCAGGAAGAATGGTCGGTCGGGAAGTATCTGCGCGAGAGTGGCAGTGTAATCGAAGCTACTTATTCATTTGACGGCTTCCCGCTAATGGCTTTCCTTGAAGGCGACTATCGCTTGAACGCCAATCGGATGACGAATGTGGCAATCCGGGATGAGCGGCTGCATGGCGCGACTCCACCATCCAGTGATGAAGATATTCTGATTCAATTGAATCAGGCAGGGACAGACGCGGTGCAGATTCGTTATCGAGCAGATCGCGTGGAATCGTTCCTGATTTGCGGCTTTTCCCGCCATCTTGTTCGGGCGCTTGAGCAGTTCGAAAATGTTCACCGTAAACTCGCGGAGATCGAGTTGCTTGCAGATGATGAAAGAACCCAGATCACGCTCGCCTTTAATTCGACCGCGATTGAGCGTGCGCCGGAGACGGTGGTCTCGCTTTTTGAATCGCAGGTTGAGCGCGCGCCGGATGCAACTGCGCTGATTTTTCGCGACGACGTACTGAGCTATCGCGGGCTGAATGGCCGGGCAAACCAATTAGCGCGCTACCTGGCGGAAACCTTTGATAACAGCGCCAGTCCCATAGTCGGCGTAATGGCGCATCGCTCGCCGGAACTCATCATCGCAATTCTCGGCGTTTTGAAGGCGAGAGCCTCCTACGTCCCCATCGATCCCGAATATCCGGCCGACCGCATCAGTTATATCCTTGATGATGCAGGCATCAGTCTTCTGCTGACGCAATCGGATTACCTCTTGGAGTTGCAGGATTTCGCCGGCCAGATCTTTGCCCTTGATCTGCAACTTGGCAGTTTGACCGCGTCCGGGGAGAATCTTGATGAAAAACCACAACCGCAAGATTCGGCTTATGTAATTTACACCTCAGGTTCTACAGGGAACCCAAAAGGCTGTCAGGTCGAGCATGGCAATCTGAGCAATTATCTACGCTGGGCGACTCATTATTATTTCGAGGACGAGTCCTCAGGCCATTTCGGACTTTACAGTTCTTTGTCGTTCGACTTTACGATTACCAACATCTATTGCCCGCTACTGAGAGGAAAATCACTTTTCATCTATGACCACTCGCAGGCGATTCATCACATACTAGCGCATGCGTTCGGCGCGCAGACCACCATCGACGTAATGAAGCTGACGCCGTCGCATATTCGCCTTCTTGAAGAGCTTGAGATTAGCGGCACGAATATAAAGAAAGTGATCGCCGGTGGCGAAGAATTGCGGCCCGCTCATGTTCAAACCCTGAGACGGATCAACCCGGCGATGCAGATCTATAACGAATATGGGCCGACGGAAGCGACGGTCGGCTGCATCGTCAAGCACATCGCGGCGGGCGAAACCGAAATATTGATTGGCAAACCAATCGAAAATGCATTTGTCTACATACTGGATAAACGTAGACGGCTCGTGCCTACGGGAGTGCGCGGCGAGATCTGCATTGCCGGTGAAGGAGTGGGGCGCGGTTATCATCGCCGTGCCGATCTGACGGCAGAAAAATTCTTTGCGAATCCATTTGCAAAAGGCCGTCTATACAAGACTGGCGACCTCGGTCGGTGGTTGCCGGATGGCAATATTCAATGCTTCGGTCGAACTGATGATCAAGTCAAGATTCGCGGAAACCGCATCGAGTTGGGCGAGATTGAACACCTTCTGACGCGCCATCAGGACGTGCGCCAGGCGGTTGTGTTGGCGCGCGAAGACTATCCGGGCGAGAAGCAACTCGTGGCTTATGTCGCCGGCGGCCCTTCGCTTAACGCCGCAATGTTGCGCGAATTCGTCGCCGCCAGGCTGCCTCAATACATGTCGCCTTCATTCTTCGTTTTGCTGGAAAGCCTGCCGCTGACTCCGAATGGCAAGGTAGATAAAAAAGCGCTGCCTGCTCCTGAATCGTTTGCAGAAAATATCGACGATTCGTTCGCCGCTCCGACGACCGTTGATGAAGAAGAGTTGCTACGCATCTGGCAAGAGATCTTGCACCGCGAGCGCCTCAGCATACGGGACAACTTTTTCGAGATGGGCGGCGATTCGCTGACCGCCGTGCAGTTGATTTCGCGCGTCTGGGAGAGACTGGGGATAGACATACAGATAGACGATGTCTTCGAAGCGCCGACTATCGCGGCGCTGGCGGCGCGCATCCGCGATGCCGGCGAGCGCACCCGTGGCGAAGAAATGCCGCCGCTCGTACCAGTGTCGAGGTCGGAACCGATCCCGCTCTCGTTCGCGCAACAGCGACTCTGGTTTCTGGCGCATCTTGAAGGCCGGACCGCCACCTACAATGTGGCTCATGCGCTGCTGCTTGAAGGCGCGCTCGACGTGCCGGCTTTGGATAAGAGCCTGAAGGCGATCATCGCTCGTCACGAAGTCTTGCGCACAAACCTGGTAGAGCGAGACGGTTGGCCTTATCAGGTTATCAGCGAAGATCACGAATTTGTTCTTGAGTCGATCACCCTTGCGGCAGGTGACGCCGACTGCCAGATACGCGAAGCGCAACAACTGGCCGACGCCAGAGCGGCGTCGCCATTTGATCTGAGCCGTGACCTTTTGCTGCGAGCTTCGCTGCTGCGGTTAAATTCGAGATCGCATGTGCTCATCGTCGTGATGCATCACATCGTCTGGGATGCGTGGTCTGCGGAAATCTTCAATCGAGAACTGGCCGAACTCTATCGAGCCTTCACCGCAGGCGTCCCGCAGGTCTTGCCGCCGCTGCCGATTCAATATGCCGACTTCGCGTACTGGCAACGAAACACCCTGGTTCCTTACATCAAGGATAAGCACCTTGCCTACTGGATAGAGAAACTTTCCGGCGCACCACCGCTGCTTGAATTGCGTACGGATCGCCCGCGCCCCGCGCTACAAAGCTATGAGGGGGCAAAAGAAGGATTTGAGTTCGGCGACGATCTGACGGAAGCGCTTGGCGCAGTCGCGCGGCGCAATGGCGCGACCATGTTTATGACATTCCTGACGGCCTATGCGGTCGTCCTTTACCGGCACAGCACACAATCGGATATGGTCATCGGTTCGCCCGCCGCCAGCCGAACCCGGCGCGAGATCGAGCCGCTGATCGGCTTCTTCGTCAACATGCTGGGACTGCGCATTGATCTCGCAGATGATCCGACCCTCAGCGAGTTGTTGCATAGAATCAAGCGCACGGCCATCGAAGCCTATCAGTATCAAGACACGCCCTTCGACCTGATTGTTGAAGCCTTACAGCCCGGACGTAGTCTTTCTCACAATCCGATTTTCCAGGTATCGATTGCTTTACAGGAAGACCAGGTAGAGCGCACAAAAGCGCCTGACTTGCGCGTCATGCCCATCGAGGTTCCCGGCGCGCGCGCGCGGTTCGATATGGAGTTGGCAATCGAGCGAGCCGATACGAAGTTAGTCGCTTCAATCGTCTACAACCGCGACCTATTCGACCCGGCGACAATCATCGAGATGCGTGACCATTTCATCGGCACGCTCCGCGCTATGGTGGCGAACCCTGATCAACGTTTGTCGGATCTATCGTTGCTCAACGAAACGGAATGGCAGGCCCTGATTGGCCGTATGAAGGAGATGCGCGCCCAAAAATCCGCATCCTCCTTGAACCTCCGGCCCGAACGAAGAGGCTATGTCGCGCCGCGCAATGCAATTGAAGAATCGCTCGCGCGCATCTGGGCAGACGTATTGCGGCATACTCATGTCGGCATCTACGACAATTTCTTCGAGCTTGGCGGAGATTCTATCCTGAGCATACAGGTGATATCGCGGGCTGGTAAGATCGGCCTCGGATTGACGACTCAGCAGATCTTCCAGCATCAGACGATTGCCGAACTAGCAACCGTCGCGGGCGGCAAAGCGATAGAAGCCGAGCAGGGACTGGTTGTCGGAGCGATCCCGCTGACGCCGATCCAGCGGTGGTTTTTCGAGCACGCCGCCGACCCGCGCCTGCATTTCAATCAATCCCTTTTACTTGAAACGCCGCCGGATTTTCAGATCGACGCGCTGCGTGCAGCAGTCAACCGGCTGCCGCTGCATCACGATATGTTGCGGTTGCGAATCGATCTTGATGCAAGCGGATGGATTCAAATGGTGCCCGGCGAATTTGCACCGCTTCAGGTTGACGCCATCGATCTATCGGACTTCCCCGACGATTTGCGCGCTCAGGCGTTGGAAGAGTGCGCCGATGGTTTGCAGGCCGGCCTCGATCTCATGAAGACGCCGCTCATTCGCGCTGCCTACTTCGATTTCGGGCCAGGACAGGCGGGGCGGCTGTTATTGATTGTTCATCACCTGATCATCGATGGGGTTTCATGGCGAATATTGATCGAAGATTTGCTCGCTCTCTATGAACAACTGCTGCAAGGGGCTGAGGCTTCGTTGCCCTTGAAGACGACTTCATTCAAAGAATGGAGTTTGCGGATTCAGTCGCTGGCAAAATCGCCGGAGATTGCCGAAGAAGCGCGATACTGGGCAGCGCTCGCGGATGTACGGATCAAACCGCTGCCGTTGGATGGCCCATCGGATGAGGCAGCAAACACGGTTGCCGATGCCGAGACTTACAAGTTCTGCCTGAACGCACTAGACACCCGCTGTTTGCTCGAAGGCGCGCCCCGACATTACGGTTCGCAGGCGAACGAGGTACTGGTCGCGTCTCTAGTCATGGCCTTAAATGCCTGGACGCGCGCCGATGCGCTGTTGATCGATCTTGAAGGACACGGCAGAGAGGAGTTGTTCGAGACCGTCGATTTATCTCGAACCGTGGGCTGGTTCACCACTTTATTTCCTGTAATTTTCGATACATTTTCTGAAGCCGCGCCTGCCGGCATACTGAGCCAGGTCAAAGAGCGGCTGCGGGCGATTCCACATCGCGGCCTCGGCTACGGTTTGTTGCGTTACTGCTCTGAGCGCCCGGATATTCAATCCCAATTAAGCGCCGGGCCGCAGGCGCAACTGGTTTTCAATTATCTAGGCCAGACCGATCATGTACAGTCATCCCATAAAGGTTTCCGGCTGGCCGCCGAATCCTCTGGCGCGGATGAGAGTCCACAGCGGAAGCGCGCTCATCTATTTGAAATCAACGCAATCGTCAGCGGCGGAGAGCTTCAAATAGATTGGATCTACAGCCGAAAATTGCACCGCAAAGATACCGTCGCCCGGCTTGCTGAGTCGTTCCGCGAGGCGCTTGCTTCACTGCTTGCTTCCTGTTCGCCGCTCCCTGCCGCCTTGCTTAGAGGGCTTCCCGAATTGGCGCCGCAAGCCATCGCGGATGCGTATGCGCTTTCGCCTTTGCAGTCGGGCATGCTCTTCAGAAGCGTCTTCGAGCCGGAGTCGAGTGCTTATTTCGAACAACTGAGTTGTGAGATTGAAGGGCCGCTCGACATCGAGTTATTCCGCCGCGCCTGGCTGGCGGTTGTCGAACGCCATGACGTTATGCGCAGCGCCTTCTTCTGGGAGGGCCTTGAACAACCCCTTCAGGTGGTTTTCCGTTCCGTAGAATTGCCGTGGGAATTCTGCGACTGGCATGAAGTTGAGCCAGGCGAGCAGGACGAGCGCTTTGAAAAATTCCTGGAACACGACCGCCATCGAAAGTTTGATTTGCAGAAAGCGCCGGCCTTCCGCCTGGCGCTGATGCGCTTCACCGCCGACCGTCATGGCTTCCTTTGGAGTCATCATCACATTTTGCTGGATGGCTGGAGCGTCGCGAACATACTGCAAGAGGTGATGGCTTATTACCGAGCCCAAGGTCGCTGCCGGTTTCCGCAAGTCAAACCATTCCGTTCCTATATCGACTGGCTGCAAAATCAGAATCCAGCGGAAGCCGAGTCATTCTGGCGAGATAACCTTCGCGGATTTATTCATCCTACGCCGCTGCCCGCCAGCCGCGAACCATCATTCGTGAACCGTTATGATAAACAGGAGGCGAGTTTCTCTGAAGCCATGAGTGACCGGCTGCGCGCAGTTGCTCAGCAAAAACATATCACGCTGAACACACTGATGCGCGGCGTCTGGGCGATTCTGTTAAACCGCTATAGCAATGAAGCGGATGTCTGTTTCGGTGTAACCCTTGCTGGCCGTCCCGCAGCGCTCGCCGGCGTCGAAGAGATGGTCGGACTTTTTATCAACACGCTGCCTCTGCGAGTGAGCGTCCCGGAGACCACGCCGCTATCATCCTGGCTGAAGGATCTTCAAAACCGCCATGCCGATCTGGAAAAATTTTCGCATAGCGACCTCGCAGACGTTCAACGATGGGCGCAGATTCCCACAAGCGTGCGCTTATTCGAGAGCATTCTGGTATTTGAAAATTATCCGGTCGACCAGTCGCTCGATCACGAGATCGAAACATTGAAATTCAACCGGGCACGGGCTTTCGAGCAAAGCGAATATCCGCTAACGCTGGCCGTTGTGCCGGCTCGCGAACTTTATGTACGCCTGCGATATGATGCGGGGCGCTTCGATGCGCCTGCGATTCGGCGAATTCTTTCTCACCTCCAAACCGTACTGGAGTGTGTTGCCGCAAATCCTGATCAAGCAATTGTCGGATTGGAAATCCTCAGCGACAGCGAACGCCAGCAACTGAACGCCTGGAACGACACAGCCGCCCCGGCGGCGCTCCCTGCGACGCTTCACCAGATGTGGGAGCGACAGGCGGAGCAAACTCCAGAAGCCACTGCGCTAGTTTGTGGCGACCTTGCGATCACCTTTCAGCAACTCAACGAACAATCAAGCCGGCTGGCGAATCTCCTGGTTGCGCGCGGCGTCGTCGCAGATATGCCGGTCGCCTTGCTCTTCGAACGCTCGGTCGAGATGATCGTCGCCATCTTCGGTGTGCTCAAGGCGGGCGGCGCTTACCTGCCGCTCGATGTAACTTGCCCGCGCGAGCGGCTGCGATTCATGCTCGATGACTCAAAGGCTTGCCTTGTCCTTACTCAAGAACGATTGCTTTCGCGATTGCCCGATTGCGGCATCCCGTTTGTCTGTTTGGATCGAGACCGCGCAGAGATCGGGCGTCAAGCCTCAACCAATTCGCCTGGCTGCATCCATTCAAGTAATCTAGCCTACATTATTTATACATCGGGCACCTCAGGCCGTCCGAAGGGAGTCGCCATCGCGCAGCAATCGGTTGTGAACCTGCTGCATGGACTTAACCGAACGGTCTATGCAGATGATCCAGGCAAATCACTGCGAGTCGGCATCAACGGCCCGTTAGCCTTCGATACCTCGGTAAAACAGATTTTTCAGCTTCTGAATGGCCATTGCCTGGTGATTATCCCCGAAGCGATTCGCTCTGATCCTGCGGCGCTGATCGGCTTCGCGCGCCAGACCTCTATGGATGTTCTCGATTGCACGCCTTCTCATCTCGAACTCTTACTCGAAAACGGGCTGCTTGCGGATTCGGGCAGCCTCGCCGTAGGAAAGGTTTTAGTCGGAGGCGAGTCGATTTCTGGCGAAACCTGGACACGTTTGGCCAGTTACCCGGCAATCGATTTCTACAATGTCTATGGGCCGACTGAAACGACAGTTGATGCCACTGTAGCCAGAATTATAAATGACTGCGCCGGGCCGGTGATCGGCGGCCCACTGGATCATGTTGGTGTTTACTCGTTGGACAGCAACCTGCGGCGCGTTCCCACAGACATTGCGGGAGAGTTATTTGTCGGCGGCGCTGGGGTTGCCAGAGGTTATCTGAACGACGCAGTGGCGAGCGCGGCGAGCTTCTTGCCCGACCCGTTCGGAAGCGAAGCCGGTGCGCGGATCTATAAAACGGGCGATCTCGTGAGATGGCGGGCTGACGGTCGCCTGGCATTCATCGGACGCCGCGATGAGCAGATCAAGATTCGCGGCTTTCGCATCGAACCGCGCGAAATCGAAATGCTGCTCGAACAGCATCCGGCAGTCGTAAAGGCTGTCGTGATTGCGCGCCAGGATCAGCCGGCAAATCATCAACTCGTCGCCTACACGGTTTTGCGGTCAGGGGTCTCCCTTGAATCCAACGAATTGCTAAGCTTCTTAAAAAACCATCTGCCCGATTACATGATCCCCGCCGCCTGCATACAGATCGATCAAGTGCCGCTGACACCTAATGCAAAGATAGATAAGCGTGCTTTGCCAGCGCCCTTCGCGGAGTCACCAACAAGTTCCAGTCAATTCGTTCCTCCGCGCGACAGCTTCGAGCGTCAACTGGTCGATATCTGGAATCAGACTCTGGGATTGAATGAAAACAACATCCTGAGCGACTTCTTTGAGTTGGGCGGGCATTCGATTCTGGCGATGAAGCTCGTCGGTCGTATTCAGGCTGAATTCCGCAGGTCTCTGCCCCTGACGCAACTCTTTGAGAATCCGACTATCGAACGTCTTGCCGCGACGCTGCGCGATCAGCAGGCAGTCATTGAATGGCCGTCGCTGGTTCAGATGCATCGAGGCGGACAGGCAACGCCGATCTTTCTCTTGCCTGGGGCGGGCGGCAATATTCTCTATTATTATGGGCTGGCCAGATGTCTCGGCCAGAATCGTCCGGTTTACGGATTGCAGGCCATCGGACTTGATGGCGTCACCCCGCCGCTCACCAGCATCGCAGAGATTGCCCGGCACAACATTGAAAAACTTAGAGAGGCGCAACCTCTCGGCCCTTACCTTCTCGCCGGTCATTCATTTGGCGGCAAGGTGGCTTTCGAGATGAGCCAGCAATTGCGCGCCGCAGGATTTGAAGTCGGACTGGTCGCCATCTTCGATACGCCAGCGCCGATTTTTGAGCGCGCGGCTGATCGCCGGGATTGGGATGACAGCAGATGGCTGGTGCAGATCGTCCGTGAAATAGAAGAGTTTCTGCACATCGATCTTGCGGTCTCTTATGACGAACTGTGTTCACTGCCTGAACCGCAACAGATGGATTATGTGATGGAGCGAATCGAGCAAACCGGCTGGTGGGTTCCGGGCAGCGAAAGAACGCAGTTGCGCGGCCATCTACAGGTTTATAAGGTAAATTACCAGATCGATTATAACATTCGCGAGCCTGCCCATAAGGTTCCGATCATGCTATTTAAGGCCAGTGATGAGGATGATTCGACAAACCATCCCTCGCTCCAGGCGGTGCGGCAGGAACCATCCTGGGGGTGGGCCGGTTTTTCGTCAGCGCCTGTGAAAGTGATCGAAATTTCGGGCGACCATTTGACGATGATGTCCGATCTCAACGCGGCAATTATAGCCGAACACCTCACAGCTTATCTGAATAGATCGTGACAGAGCTAAGCCAGGGAGATTGAAGTCATGGCAACCGTTGACCTGAACAACTCTTATTGGGCTCAGAAATTGCTTCGCTTCAAAGACAGCAGCCGTCTTATATTGGCCAGGTCGGCGGGCTCTGGTGAAGGTATCGAGAGACTCGTTCTGCAAACCTATGGGACGGCAGATGCCCGCTTATCGGATTCTTTGTACATCGGCGCATTGGCTCTGCTCGTCGCCAAGTATTCTGCAAAAGAAGATCTGCTGATTGCCGAGCCGACAGCGGACGATCTTGAAAGGGATTCGCCGCTTTTCTACGCCTGCGACATACATCGCGACTGGCCTGCTGCTGCATTCATCGCCGCCGTCGATGCCGAGCGTCAGACAGCCCGCGCGCACTCGCCTTACTCGTTGCAAACCGTTTCCGCGCTTCTTGGCCTCAGCAGGGAATCGGTTTTTCAAATTAGCTTTTCATCCAATGGCCAGGGCCAATCGCTGATTCCTGCGGCTGGCCTCGCGGTTTCGATTGAAGACGACGGCCTGATCAGGCGATTGGCGCTCTCGTATGATGCCCGGCATTATGCGCTGGAGTGGATCGAGCAGTTCGGGCGGCATTACCTGCGCGTTGTTAGTTTTCTTACAGAGGCAGGGGCAGCCCGGCTGGGCAGTCTCGACCTGCTTTCGCACGAGGAGAAACGGCTGGCCGCCTGTCAATTCAATCAGACGGAAAAAGCCTATCCGACGGAAAAGACACTCAATGAACTGGTGGAAGAGCAGGCCGCAAAAACCCCCGACGCGCTGGCGGTTATCTTTGATGACCAGGAACTCACCTATAGGGATCTGGATGAGAAGGCGAATCAGTTAGCGAATTTCCTCCGCGAGCGCCTCAAGGTACAAACCGGAGAGATCGTCGGGGTGATGATGACTCGCTCAGAAAAGATGGTTATTGCCTTGCTCGCCATCATGAAAGCGGGCGCGGCTTATGTGCCGATCAATCCCCGGCATCCGTGGGCGACGATCAACTACATGATCGAGAATGCCCGCATCCGCACGCTTCTGGTAGACACCGATTCGGTGTCGCAAGCGGCGACCTATGACGGCGAATTATTCATCGTCGATGTCGAACTGGACGAACTGAAGACGCCGCCGACCAGCCCGCAGGCGCAACCGTCGAGCGCCGATCTCGCTTATGTAATTTATACCTCTGGTTCGACAGGCCGACCGAAAGGCGTTGCCGTCGAACATCGCGCCATCGTCAACACCGTGCAATGGCGTAACGAATATTACAATTTTGACGACGCGGACGTGAATTTGCAGATGCCGTCGTTTGCTTTCGACAGTTCGGTTTTGGACATCTTCTGTGTGCTTGTCGCAGGCGGCTGCCTGCTCATTCCGCACGAAGAACAGCGTCTGGACGCGCAATACCTGAAGGCGATGATCCTCAGGCGCGGGGTGACGCGGCTGTTGTTGACACCCAGTTACTACAGAGTGTTGATGCAGGAACTCGGCGGCAGCAATCCATTACGCTCGATCACGGTCGCCGGCGAAGCCATGACCGTCGAGCTTGTCGAAGATCACGAAAGGAAAATGCCCGGCGTCATCCTCTACAACGAGTATGGGCCGACAGAAAACGCCGTCTGCTCGACGGCCTGCATGTTGCAGGCGGGCGCAAGAACCGTGTCGATAGGCAGGCCGATAGCCAACGTCAAGGTCTTTATACTGGATGAGAGCTTGAAGATTCAGCCTCCGTGTGTGCCCGGCGAAATCTATCTCGGCGGCGCGGGATTGGCGCGCGGCTATCTCAATCAGCAATCGCTGACCGAGGAGCGGTTCATCGCAAGCCCGATTCCGGAATTCTATACGGGCCGCCTCTATCGCACAGGCGACTGGGGCTACTGGCAGCCGGATGGGACGTTGGAGTTTCTCGGCAGGCTCGACAATCAGGTGAAAATTCGCGGATTCCGCATCGAACTGGACGAGATCGAGGCTCGCATTTTGAATCATCCGGGCGTCGAGCACGCGGCGGTGGTTTGCAAAGAAGAGAACGGCGAGCACTACCTGGCGGCCTATCTCGCATCGCGCAATTCCCTGACCGCTGACGATCTGCGCGGTTATCTACACAATCAGTTGCCGCATTACATGATCCCGGAAGTCATCCGCCTGCTTTCCGAATTGCCGTTGACGCTCAACGGCAAAGTGGATCGCGCGCGGCTCAAAAGCTTCAACGACCGGCAGGAGAACAACCCGGACGATTTGCCTGAGGATGAGATGGAATCGTCACTTGCGAAAATCTGTGCTGATCTCCTGCGCATCACACGGCCCGGCGTCGGCGATAATTTTTTTGATCACGGGCTCAATTCGCTCAAAGTCATGGAAATGGTTTCGAGAATACGCAATGAGCTTGGCGTGGATGTCACTCTTCTGGACATCTATACCTTCCCAACAATCCAAGCGCTTTCGCGCCGCATAGGAGCTGCACGATGGAACAGAGAGATCACCAGGACGGCATCTTTGACTTGATCATTTGTGGGGGCGGGCTGGCGGGGCTGTGCCTCGCGCACCAGCTTTCGCTGAGCCAGAACAACTTTTCGATTCTGTTATTGGAGCGCCTCAAACGACCTCTGCCCGAAGCCGCCTTTAAGGTGGGCGAGTCGACCATCGAACCGGGGGCCTATTACTACGCGAAGACGTTGCGACTCGAAGAGTACTTGATGAGAGAGCAACTCGAAAAGCTTGGACTGCGATATTTTTACCGAAGCGAGAATGGCGATTTTGCCTCGCGTCCCGAATACGGCGTGGCGCGCTTCTTACCGGCCAAGTCTTTCCAGTTGGATCGCGGCAAGCTGGAAAATTATCTGCGCGGGCTGGTCGAAGACGCGGGCATAGACTTGAAAGAGGGCGTCAAAGTCGAAGATATTCAGATCAATCAGGGAGACGAACCGCACCGAGTCATCTATCGAGATGGCGACCGGGTGGTTGAAGCCAAAGCGCGATGGGTCGTCGATGCAATGGGCCGCCGCCGTCTGCTACAACGGAAATTCAATCTGATGAAAGAGAGTCCCGGTCAGTTCAACTCGTCGTGGTGGCGGGTGCGTGGCAAGCTCAACATCAACGATTTCGTTCCGAAGAGCAACACTGCCTGGCACAGCCGCGTTGTCGATGATCGCTGGCATTCGACGAATCATCTTTGCGGGCCGGGTTACTGGGTATGGCTAATCCCGTTGGCTCCAGATAACACCAGTGTCGGCATCGTCACCGACGAAGCCTTGCAGCCTTTTGCAGAATACAACACCTACGAAAAATCGCTTGACTGGCTGCGGCGCAACGAGCCGCTGGTCGCCGATGCCCTGAAGGATTTCGAATTGCTCGATTTCAAGGTGCTCAAGAATTATAGCTACACCTCGAAGCAGGCTTTTTCGATTGATCGTTGGAGTTGCATCGGCGAAGCAGCGGTCTTTGCCGACCCCTATTATTCAGTCGGCTCGAATATGATCGCCTATGCCAATGGCTTTACGCAGCGAATGATGGAACTCGACGCTCGCGGTGAATTGACTCAGGGTTATGTCGATCATTGCAATCGCTATTTCCTGACCTTGAATGACGCATTGACCGACACCATACATCGCGGCTATCCATACCTTTTCAATGCCCCGGTCGCGGCGCTCAAGACAATCTGGGATTATTACATCGGCTGGGGCACCTCAGACCCGCAGCTTTACCATCACGTCTGCATGGATCCGAAGCTCTCGAAGGTCGCAAGCGGCCTCACCTCGCAGGTGGTGCTGACGCAAGCGCGAATGATGAGGCTGTTCGAAGAATGGGGCCAGCGACCCAGCAACTACACCTTTGAGTTTGTCGACTACATTGTCGATCAGCCGACGCTTGTCGATCTTCACATCCGCAACCTGCCGAAAAAGGATGGCGATGTGCGCGACATCATCAGCAACATACGCGAAGCCGTCGACCGCATTGAAGAACTGGCGCAGGTGATTTTCTTTCTCGCGATTCGCGACCAGTACCCGGAAAAGATGGCGCTCTTTGAAAATGTCCCCTGGATCAATATGGCTGCCATCAGCCTGCATCCTGACTGCTGGGAGGTTGACGGACTGTTCTTGCCCAGAACCAGGCAGCGCGATCTGAGCCGCATGGAAGCAGAGATTTGCAGGCTCTTCGTTTATAAGGATTCTGGCAAAGCCGTCCAGCCGATCATGGGGATTTCGCAACGAGTGGGGGCTTGAACCGTGGCCAGTCAAAAAAGACCCAGAGCATTTGGCACCTTCGCAGGCACACACGAACTGCGTAGCCTTGAGGTGACGCCCGACGAAGGCATCTACGGCCTGGGCATCTTCGCGGCGCGCTTCTTTCATTACCTGCTGCGAGACAGCGATTTCGAGGAGTTCCATATCTTCAATCTTGGGCTTCCCTCGCAGCAAGCTGAGCCGGCGTTATTGAAAGCTGATGCGCGCATTCGGATTCATCCTCTGCACGAGTTTAAGCGAACCCTCGACGAAGTGAACTTTGTTGTGCTGCATAACCCCTGGGGGCCGGATATCGGGCCGTGGGTCGATTTGCGGAATCGTCTCAGCGGTCGCGGCATACCCGTGACCGGCTTGACGCACACGATCAGCTATCAATCGTTTCTGCCGAGAACCCTCCTGACCATGGTGCTGGGGATGAAGCCCTGGGATTCAATCGTCTGCACGGCATCGTCGGCAGTCATCGCCATGCGCAACTGGATAGATTACCTGCGCCAACAACTGAGTGACCGCCTGGAGGCAGATTTTGCGGGGAGGTTGGATCAGATCCCGCTGGCCGTCGATTCAGAGATTTTTTATCCACGCGAGCCGGGCGAACATCGTGAGCATTTCGGATTGCCGCAAGACCGTGTAGTGATTTTGTATGTCGGACGATTTTCACCTTATGACAAGATGGATCTCGCGCCGTTGCTGCTGGCATTCAAGCTCGCCGCGCAAGCTGGCCCTCCCTGCACGCTCGTATTGGCCGGTGCAGATTCGCGGTTCCGTTATGCCGACCGTGTGCAGGAGCTTGCCGCAAGCCTCGGAATCGCTGATTCGGTTCGCATACTGCGCGACCTTCCCAACAGCGATATGCCGCGATTATATGCCGCCGCCGACATCTTCGTATCGCCTAGCGACAACCTGCAAGAGACCTTCGGTCAAACAGTCATCGAAGCCATGGCGACGGGGCTGCCAGTGGTCTGCTCGGACTGGGACGGCTATCGCGATCTGGTCGTACAGGAGAAGACCGGATACCTGATTCCGACCGGCTGGCAGGATTGCGATTCGCGAATCGGCGATTATGCTCCGTTGTGGGAGCCGGCGGTGGCGCATTTCTTTTTGAGCCAGACGGTGAGCGTCGACGTCGATTTGATGGCGTCGGCGCTACGCGAATTGATTGGCAATGCCGATCTCCGTCGCAGCCTCGGCGCTCGTGGCCGTCGGCGGGTTGTTGAATTATACGATTGGCGTGTGGTGATCAGGAATTACGTGAATTTGTGGGAAGAGTTACATCACATCGCCGGTCGCCAGCCGTTTTCAGCGCAGGCATCATCATGGTTCAGGCCGGATTTTTTTTCGACCTTCAAACATTATGCAACCGGTTTGATCGAACCAACCACAAAGGTGCGCGCCACCACCGACGCCAATGGCATTGCCTGGTACGACGATCTGCAAACATGGATACGGCCTGAAGTCATCAGGGCTATCCGAGACTGCGCGCTTGAGCCAATTTCGGTTGCGGAACTAGAGAGCCAGGCCCTTAGACTGGTCGAAGTTTCGCCCGATGAGTTCCGTTTTCATCTGCTCTGGATGCTCAAGTATCACGAACTGAAGAGAGTCTAAATCAAACCGCACGACACGGGGACAGAAGATTGGCTACCGCAGACACAGAGACACAGAGAGGAAACAACCAAGGGCTGAGAAAAACCAAAGATGTTTATCCTCTTCTCTGTGCCTTTGTGCCTGTGGTGGCAATCTCTTTCTCTGCCATTCTTATGCGCTCGGATTTAGCCGCCGGTCAAACTCGATTCAGGCCGTCAAGGAATCGACAGGGATTGATATGCAAGAAGCTATAACGGAGTTGAGCGGGTTTTTGCCTTTCCAGATGATTCGCGGCAATGAAGGCAACGCCCTCGCATGGTGCGATTTTCGCGATGTACCGCTCGAAGCGCCGTTTTTCATTCGCGATATTGTCCGTCGCGCCTTTCTGCCAAATCCGAAATTTGTCACCACTCCTTTGGAGACGCTGCTCGAAATCGGGCCGTCGCTGAATGGGTTGCAGCCTGACGGGTTCATCTTTCACATGTCAGCCTGCGGATCGACGTTGCTCGCCAATATGTTGCGCGCCGTTCCCGGCAACCTGTCGCTCGGCGAGCCAAACGTCCTATATGATCTGCTGGCTCTCAGTCGTGTGGAAAACCGCCTGGATGTCGTGAAACTCTTTCGCGGCGGCGTCAACGCGCTGGGTCAAAAACGTCTGGGAATCGAAGAGCACTATGTCATCAAATTCGGCAGCGCGATGACGCTTTTTCTGCCGCTCATCATCGAAGCATTCCCCGACGTGCCGCGAGTGTTTTTATACAGAGATCCGGTCGAAGTTCTCGTCTCCAATATGCGTATGCCTACACAGGAGTGGCTCTTCGAGGCAGAGGTGACGGGACTCGATAGCGAAGTGATGACCGAGCGCAACACGGCGCTGGAAAACTGCGCTCTCGCGCTACAGCGCTCGATTCAAGCCTTCATCAATTATGGTCTCGGCAACCATCTGATCGCCAATTACTCGCAGTTCTCGCCGTCACTGCTTGAGCGCATTCTGAATCTCTTCAACCTCTCGGCAACGCCGACGGAGATCGAGCGCATGCTGGCGGTCAGGAAAAATCATGCGCACGGGCGAGAAACCCTTTTCGAACCGGATGCTGATAAAAAACAGCGCCTCGCTTCTGCCAGGCTTCGCGCGGTGGCTCGCGAATATCTGCAAGAAGATTACACCAGGCTCGAAGCCATGCGAGTTCGGCTGTGAGATGCAGGTGATGGCTGCTACAATTTGACTTTCCTGAAATCATAAGACCCCGGACAGGAGGATCGCACCGCGGATGAGTGGATGCATGCGCGGAACCTTAGAAAGCCGCGTGGAATTGCCACTCCCTATATCAGGCTATGAAACTGCTCGAACTGATCAGAAGAGAATCTGCGGTATCGATCATAAAACTCTCACTCATGGCGGTGCTTGCGGGATTGACGCAGGCGCTCGTTTTGGCTTCGATCAACGCCGCTGCCACAGCGGCAGCGGGAGGCGGCGATCATCGCGGGGCGCTATTGCTGTTTGCGATTGCCTTGATCGCCCATATCCTCTCGCAAAAATACATCATGCAAACCTCGACCGATCTGGTCGAAGGCGTGCTTTACAACATCCGCCTGCGAGTTGCCGACAAGATCCGCCTTTCTGAGTTACAGGCGTTTGAACGGATCGGCAGATCGAGGATTTACTCGAATGTAACCAAAGAGACAATTACGATTTCGCAAGCCGCGCCCGGCATTGTGATCGCCTGTCAATCTGCCCTCATGGTGCTGTTTGCTCTGGTCTACCTGGCGTGGCTATCGAAGGCGGTCTTTTTGATCACGGTGATTCTGGCCGTCGTCGGCGTTGCGATTCATCTTGAACGGGCGAAAGAGAGGCGTGGGGATATGCAGAAGGGGCTTGAACGCGAGAACGAGTTCTTTGATCTGCTGACGCATCTGCTGGATGGCTTCAAAGATGTCAAAATGAGCACGACGCGCAGCGCCGATCTGGCGGATCACCTGCAAAGGGTCTCGGCGGCGCTCAAGGAGTTGAAAATCCGTTATGGCCATCAGTTTGCGACTCACTTCATCTTTTCACAAACGGCCTTCTACGTTCTCATCGCGGTGATTGTGTTTATCTTGCCTCAGATGGCAGAAGAGTCGCGCGAAGTGGTCATCGAATCATCGGCAGCCATCTTGTTCATCGTCGGGCCGATGTCGAATTTCATCGGCTCGATTCCGGCATTCGCCAATGCCAACGTCGCCGCCGAAAATATCACTGACCTTGAAGAAGAACTCGATCAGGGCATCGAAGGGTTGCGGGCGGGCCGGGACATCGCCGTCCGCGCGCCGCTGCTGCCGAGCCCCTGGTTATGGAGTCCGCACCTCAACTCGATCAACGAGATCGAATTCGAGAGGGTTAGATTTCATTACTTCGACAAGAGCGGGATACCGACTTTCTCTCTTGGCCCGCTCGACCTGACGATCCGCGCCGGTGAAACCATCTTCATCGTCGGCGGCAATGGCAGCGGCAAATCGACTTTTTTAAAATTACTCACGTCGCTTTATTTTCCAATGGGCGGCAGCATCAAGGTTGATGGGGTAGACCTGCGCGACAGGCATCTCGCCGAATATCGCGATCTGTTTGCGGTCATCTTTGCGGATTATCACCTGTTCGAGCGCCTGTATGGCGTGCGGGATGTCGATGACCGGCGGGTGCAGGAGTTGTTGAAAGAGCTTGAACTGGATTCGAAGACGGAGTGGCGAGACGACCGCTTCACAAATTTCGATCTGTCCACGGGTCAGCGCAAACGTCTCGCCTTATTGATGAGCTTTCTTGAAGACAAACCGATTTATGTATTCGATGAATGGGCGGCTGACCAGGATCCGGGCTTTCGACGGTACTTCTACGAAGTGCTGCTCAGCGATCTCAAGAAACGTGGGAAGACAATTATTGCCGCGACTCATGATGATCGTTACTTTAGCGTCGCCGACCGCGTTCTGAAGATGGAATACGGCAATTTCGTCGACCTCAAGGCGGTCGACGAAGGCGTATAAAGATTTGCGGTCAGGTGAAAACCTTGCACTGATTTTCAATTCGTAATCACTTCGATCCATCTCGATTCGCGAGAATTGGGAAAAGCCACAACACGATGCGCGGGTTACCTTTGAATGTATGGCTTGGGAGCGTAATTCCGAACGACTGGGTTATAGTGGGTTCGATTACTAAATTGGCGGATATGCTGCCCTACATTTGCGGCTGACCTGCACACTGCAAATCCTGAAAGGAGATATGCGTGATGGAAGAAAAAGAAGCACAGGCACAAGAGATCGTGATGAAGCACGTCTGGTGGGCTTCGGGAATGGGCTTGATCCCAATTCCGGTGGTAGACCTGGCGGCCATTTCGGCAACCCAACTCAAGATGTTAAAAACCCTCTCGGATCACTATGAAGTAGATTTCTCCAGCCAGCGGGGAAAGACGCTCATCGGCGCGGTTGCCGGAGGGGCGGTGCCGGGGCTGGCCGCAGGCACCGCCAGAAGCTTGTTGAAATTCATTCCAGGGGTTGGCGGGTTAATCGGCATGGTGGCAGTGCCGCTCCTCGGCGGGGCTTCGACTTATGCGCTCGGCAAAGTGTTCATCCAGCACTTTGAGTCCGGCGGGACCCTACTGGATTTCGATCCCGCCAAGATGAAAGCCTACTTTGCCGAGCAGTTTGAAAAAGGCAAAGCGGTGGTTGCGGAAAAGGAAGCCACTCATGAGAAGAAGACGAAAGGCAAACCGTCACCAACGACGGCTTGAGCCAGGCGTTTAACGAGGCAGGGCTCAACCGGCCTGATAAAAGAGCGCGGTGACGGGCAAGCATCAGAACGGCGGAGCCGTGGATCGCCTATCTATAACGCTATCTCCCTTGCATCTGTGCAGGGGAGATAGCGCGGCTCGTCAGCACCGAGAAACAAAATGGAAAGCCTATCTCGCTCGCTCTTCAAACGGCTGGAGTTTGCCGCCGTCGCGGCCCTCGGAATCCTCTCGTTCCTTGTCGTCAAGGTCTTCTTCGATCTGTCGATCCAGATCATGGCGCTAGGCTTTTTCGTCAGCTTGCTGGCGGGATTGCTGTTTGGCTTTCTGGGGCAGCAAGCCGATCAACAACGCCATCTGCAAAGCCTTCTGAAACGGCTTGAAATCCCTTTGACGCTTGCGCCCGACCATCTACTCTTTGATCAATATGGCCGAATTGTCGAATCATTCGTGCGTCTAGCGGAGCGCCGGCATCCGGTTCTCACCGATTTCGCGGACTACACCATTGCCCAGTTCGTCCAACGTCTCGACCATATCTCTCACGGCATTCTTGAATTTGAGGGAACCGAATCCTGGCGCGCTGCTTACAAAGAATTATTGAATGCGCCGCAGGTGAAAACCTATCGCTCGGTCGCCTATATCAAGCAGCCGGAATACTGGCGCGACGATGCCGGAGAGGTCAGCCTGCAAGAGAACCTGCGGCTCATTCACAAAGGGCGGACAATCGAGCGCATAGCCATCCTCAGCGAGGCGGTTTGGCCGGCGCAAACCACCTTGCCGGAGACAGAGGTTGGCCGATGGCTCAAACGGCAGTCGGATGGATCGATCAGGATCTTTGTTGTGCGCGATTCTTCGCTCGCCTCTGCTCCTGATCTGCGGGTTGACTTCGGGATTTATGGTGAAGACGCCGTCGGCATACAGGAGGTTGATGATTTGGCGCGCACCAGGAAATTCACTTTCTTCTTCGATGCGACAGAGAAACGACTGGCGGAACAACGCTGGAAGCGTCTACTGGCCTATTCCAGACCGCTTGAGGAATTCATCGAACCGTTAGCCGGGCGATCCTGAGCCGCCAATGATCTCCAGTATAAATCAGCGCGACGAGACGATGCATCTGGATACGGCTCGCATAGGACGATTGCGTCCGGCCAGTCTCGAAGCCCTGCAATCGTTTGGCAGGCTCCTGGCCATACACGGATGCATACCGAAATTTTCATCCGTCCTGTGTGAAGGATTCGCGGCGCTGCCCAGGCAGTTGCGGGACGAGTTTCCGGACTTAAGTTTCTGGAAGGGCCTTGAAGCATTTCAAGAGAGCGTTTCGCTGATCGCCATAGGGAAGCCATCCGCGCTGGTGATTTTTTCGGCGCAATCGACCGCCTTGATGGTATTGGCGGCGCACGTTCTTGCACGCGGCGCTCGCCGTATACTCTGCACAGACCTGGAGTTTCCTCTCCTCAAACAAGCCATTAAAAAGATTCAAGAACAATATGGCGGATCGCTCGAAGTCCTGCCGATCAGACAGACGATTGAAGCCGAAGGCTGCGACGCCGGCGAATTGACTCAACGGATCATCACGGCGTATTTGCAGAGAGAGTGTCAGGCAATCGTTCTCAGTCAGGTTACGCAAGAAGGGGTTCGCATGCCTTGCGAAGAGATTATCCGCCAGCTTCGAGCCTTCGATGCAAGCGCCTTTATCATGGTTGATGGGGCGCAAGGGCTGGAATTGGAAGCCTGCTCGGCGGTTGCCGAACAGTCTGACCTCTACTTCGGCGTCACTCACAAATGGTTAGAAGGGCCGACCCTTGGCGTGACGGTGGCGGCGCGGGAAAGCTCTCTGGGCCTGGTGAAATCGACTTTGAAAGAGCTTGTCGAAAGCTATGTAATCACCGATCCCTATCTGCGAATGATAGCCTATGTCTCAGGGCTTGCCGGCGGTCAGATGTACGAAACTATCTCTCTGGAACAACTGATCGTCAGCGCCGTGGCATGTCAGATAGCCGTTGCCCAGTCACTTGAAGAGAGAACGCTGCGCTATCAAAAATTCAAGGAGTTTATTAGAGATCTCGAAGCTATGGCCTCGAAGGTTGGGTGCCGTTATCGGCACCGCCATCCGACGCTGTGGAGCGGGATTGCCGTCCTCGATTGGCCGAAAGCGGTCGCCGTCAATGCTCTGGAACTGGAGTCATTGCTGGAAGCCGCCGGCGTTATTGTGACCGGTTTATCGGCAACTTCGATTCGCGTCTCCGCGCCGACCAACGAGTTTAGCGATAGGCATTGGCGCGCGCTTGAACGGGTCTTCGATTCGGTATCGACTCAGAGCCAATGAAATCGCCTCGCATTGGTCGATAGTGAGTGAATCGTTGACCGGGATTACCGGAAGAATTCTTTGATTCTCGATTCGATTGTCAGGCACGAGATCGTGAAGGGTTTGTGGACGATCTTGATGATCACCTTGGTTCCAGCAATCTCATACTGACCTCGAAAAGACCCGATGATCGACAGATTTCCTGAGAAAGTGCCGGATTGCAGGTCGCCGTCAAAGCGGCCCCCTAAATTGGTGATTTGCGCTCTGACTCTGTGAAGCAGCGTCTCCAGGTCATCGTTTACATCCAAGCTGAAAGAATTACACCCGGCCATACCGATTCCTTTCTTAATGTAATTGGCGACGCCCGATGCAGGATGAAAGACGCCGCTACGATGATAGCGCGGAGATGCAAAAACCTTAAGCTCCGGGCCATAAAAATCTTCATCGGATGCCGCGATTGCCGGCGTCGTTTCGAAGTGATGGGTTCGTAAACATCGCTTAATCCATTTACCTCACAGGAGACCAGAGCGGCCTGCGGCTGAGGTGGTCTTTCGCTTTAGCGATAAGGAGAAACCGAAAAATGGCTAATTGCACCTGGGAAAACTGGGCCGGTAGTTTATACGCCGAGCCTGCACAATGTCTCAAGCCGACGAGCGTCGCTGATTTGCAGAGCCTTATTACCAGTAATCCTGGCAAGACGATTCGCGCCGCTGGGACAGGCCACTCCTGGAGTCCGCTGGTGCCGACCGATTCGGTTCTGGTCGATCCCAGAGGGATTACTGAAAACGGGCAAAAAGCCTGGCGATGGCAGCAGAATGGAATGGATCTGGTTACCGTCCTGCCTTCCGCTACCTGGATAGATGTGAAGAATGCCATAACCGAGCCCAATGGCAATATTCCGCAAATGGCGTTTCCGACCAGCGGCGTGATCCCCAGCATCAATGCGGTGGGCTTTGTCGGAGCCGGTTGTCACGGCACAGGCTGGCTTCAGCCGACGGTCTCCGATCTCGTCTATGCAATGGAAATCGTCAGCGCCGACGGTCAAGTGCATGTCTTTTCGGAAGACACCACGCCGGATGAAATGAGCGCGGTACGGGTTAATCTCGGCATGTTCGGGATGATCTCGAAGATCACCTTCAAGGTTGAGGAGATGTTCAATCTCTACGATCAGGAAGTCATCATGTCGACAGCCGACGTGATGGGGCCGAACCCAGCAAAAAATCAGGGCAGGGTCGATCCCTCGAAGCTGAGCGCGCTGGTTACCGGCAATGATTATGTCGAGCTTTTCTGGTTCCCCTGGAGCGGCTCAAGCATCCTTCACCCGTCCAGCCTGACGGATGGCAGTTTATGGGTGAAGATGTGGAATCGCACGACGGATGCAATCCGCGATGTTCCGGCGCAGATGCCCATATGGACGGACTTCGTTTCGACCATCGTGATGGAGCAGGTAGCTCAAAATACTCCGGTTGGCTCCAAATTGCACGGAATGATCCCAATCGTCCAATGGGGAACCTGGGCGGCGCTGCAAATGAGCATCAACGCGATTGAGCAGACAAATGGGTTTGTCAACAACGCTCCTCCGGTCATGTTCTATCAGGATTTTGCCTTCCCGGTTATCGATCTGGAGATTGCTATTCCGATTCCGTCGACCGGCACGAATCAGTGGGATTTCAGCAATATCGTCAGCGCCTGGTATCAGAACGTGAATGCTGTGAGAAACAATTACTCCAGCGGCGTCTATCCCATCACGGTCTGCCAGCATGCACGGTTCATCAAGAACAGTCAGTCGCTGCTGTCGCCGGCCTTTGAGCCTGACGGTAGCAATACCCACTACTGCTATATCGAGATCCTCAGCGCTTACCCCAAGACGGTGAAGTCGGCAGCGGATCGCGACTATATGATCACCTACTACAACGATCTGGTGAATCAAATTGGTCAGACATGGATCAATGAAATGAACGGGCGACCGCACTGGGCCAAGTACTGGCAGAACATCCCGAACATCAACGTCAAGTCGCTTTACCCGCAAGCCAACCTCAACTCGTTCAACCAGCTTAGAACAACCCTCGACCCCAATGAGATGTTCATGAACGACTTCCTCAAAGGGCTCGACCTGTTCAGTTAAAGCGGGTTTCAGATCACCCTAGCCGGAGAAACGCCACAAGGGCACCAAGACGCAAAGGAACACAAAGGATATAGTGATTCTTGGTGCCTTGGTGCCCTTGTGGCAAAGGCTAATCTCATCTGCTTGCCTGGTTCGATACAGGCGTCTCACCCCGCCGCACCAACTGCCTGAGGCTCGCCGTCTTCGCTGGTCGCGCGCTCTTCGTGCTTCTCCCACTTGATTAGCTTTAGGTCGAGCACGAAGATCGAATAGATGACCGGCACAAGCAGAAGCGTGATAAAGGTCGCCGCCGTCAGGCCGCCGATCTGCGCGTAACACATTGGCTCCCAAAGCGGGCCGCCGTGCAAGGCAAGCGGGAACAGGGCGATGACCGTAGCTCCGACGGTGATCAGCACAGGCCGCAACCGCATGATTCCGGCGTCGAGCAGGGCCTCGCGCAGCGGCTCGCCTTCGGCGTGCTTCTCCTCTATGAAATCGAAGAGCACAATGATATGGCTGACGATTACTCCGACCAGGCTGACGATGCCCAGAAAGGCCATGAATCCGAAAGGCGAGCCCATCAACCACAGCACCGCCAGCGCGCCCACCGCACCGTAAGGCACCGCTGCGAAAACGATCACTGGCTTGATGGCGCTCCTGAACTGGAAGACCAGCGTGAGAAAGATCGCTGCCACCGAGATTCCCAGAACGACTGCGAGATCGTGGAATCCTTCGACCTGCGATTCCTCCTCGCCGCCAATTTCCATCTTGTAGCCGGGTGGAAGCGACTTCGCGAACTCATTTAGTTTGGGCCGCGCCGAGGCCATCACTTCGCTTGCCAGCACGCCTTCGATTGGCGAGCACGAGACGGTGATCGTGCGAAACTGGTTTCGCCGCCGCAGCTTCTCCGTTTGCATCTGGTAGGAAACGGATGAGACCTGTCTGAGCGGCACACGCTGAGTGCCGCTCGATGAATAGACGTAGAGGTTGTTGATGTCGTCTAAGCGTGCGCGTTCTTGCATGCGCAACTGCGCGACCACAGGGATCTGCTTATCGCCTTCGCGGAGACTGGTGATGGTATAGCCGCTCAGCGCGGTTGCCGAGGCCGCCGCGACATCCAGATTCGTGATGCCCGTCAGGTTTGCGCGGTCCGAATCGGTCTGCAATTTCACCGCGAAGCTTTCATCGCCCCAGTCATCGCGTGGCCGTGCAGCTTGAGGAATCGCGCGAAAGATGTCCATCACCTGCTCGGCCTTGGCTCGAAGCATGGTTGGGTCATCACCGGATAGCCGTATCGATACGGGCAGTCCCACCGCCTTGCCCGATTCGAGTTGGCGCACGTCTATGCGAGCTTCGGGAATCTGCGCCGACAGGGCTTCTTGCAGCGGCCCTATCATATGAGCGGTCTCATGCTTGTCGGTCAATTCGACAACGATCTGCGCGTAATTGAGTTGCTGCTGTTCAGGCGAAACCGAGAACCAGAATCGCGGCCCGCCACCACCAACAAATGTCGTCAGAGATCGCAGCAGGTCGCGCGGCTTACCTCCCTTCTCCGGGTGATGCTCGCCATATTCTTTGATCACATCACGGATCACCGCTTCGGTGTGAATCGCAGTTTTGTTCGAAGCTTCAAGCGGCGCATCCTCAGGGAGCCACACGTCTACATAAGAGAGATAAGACAGATCCTTTGGGAAGAACTGTGTCTTGAGTTGGCTCATGAAGAAAACGCCGAGCACGAGGAAGGCTAACGAGCCGACCAGCACTTTCCAACGATGATTGATCGCCGCCGTCCCAAGACGGTAGTACCATGCGGCGAAGCCTTTCTTTCGGCGCTCCTCCATTGAAGGCTCTTTTTTGGGCTTGATCATGTAATAGCCGAGCAAAGGCAAGAAGGTCATAGAGGCGAGCCGCGACGCGACCAGCGAGCAGGTAATCACCACCGGCATGCTGTAGAGAAACGCGCCCGTGTCGCCGCTCAGTGTGAGGAACGGCAGGTAAGCGACGATGTTGGTTATCGTCGCGAACATGATCGCGCTGGCCAGCTTCGTCGGCCCAAGCCAGGCCGCAATCAGCGGGCGATGCCCTGCCCCAAGCTCGCGCTTGATGGCATCGCCGGCAACCACCGGATCGTCGACGAGCAATCCGAGCGCAATGATCAGCGTTGCAATAGAGATCTGTTGCAGGTCGATCTTCAGCAGGTGCATCATGCCAAAGGTCATTGCTAGCGTAATGGGAATCGCCAGCGCCATCAGCAATGCCGACCGCCACTCCCAGAAACCAACCAGCGAAACCAGCACAACCAGTATGATGGCTTCGTACAAACTGACCATAAACAGGTCGACGCTCTCCTCAACCTGTCGCGGCTGATCGCTGGTTCTCGCCATGATCAAATCTTCCGGCAATTGCGTGCTCAACCCGGCCAACGCTTTATCGACTGCTTTGCCGAATTTGCCGATGATTTCGCCCGAACGCATCTGCACGGATAAAGTAATGGCGCGGTTGCGCTGCCATTTGCCCTGATCGTCTTTCCAGTCGTAGAAGTTTAAATACCGCGCAGGGCTTGCGTAGGCGCGCGAGATGTCGAAGAGGTCGCGCAGATACACCGGTGCGCCGGACTGTGAGAAGGTGACCACGACATCGCCGATCTCTTTCTCGGATTTGAACTCGCCCGACGGATCGATGGTCAGGTTCTTGCCTTGTACGTCGATTTGACCGCCTGCGACGGTGATGTTGCGGGCTTTCAAAATGTTCGGCAGTTGCGACAGCGTCAAACCGTAAGACGCCAGCCGCTCCTGCGAATAGACCAGATAAACCTTTTCATCAAGCAGACCCTTACGTTCAACCTTCGAGACTTCAGGCAGCGTCTTGAGGGTTTTGGCGACGAGGTCGGTAAACTCGTCGAGTTCGCGATAGGTATATTTATTACCGACTACCGCAGCGATGCGAGCATGGGTGTCTTGAGGATCGCGGATGATGGCCGGTTCCCAGGTGTCTGGGTGCAATCCCGATGACTGCATGCGCTCGCGTATGAACTCCTGCATGTAGCCGAGCAGCTTCGCGTCGTCGTCGCCGGAGACGCCGTCCAGACCCAGAAAATCGGCTCCTTCGATCAGCCGTATGTCGCGAGCGAAGCCTTTTTCGCGAGTGAAATCGGCAAATGCCTCCAGACCGGGATGGACGATACGCGCGCCAAGCGACTGCGGGAAGTTGACGACGATGGTGAAACGAGACGAACGCTCGGAAGCCGGGGCCTGGGCGCGAGTGCTCTCGATGGCTCTCTGAACCGCACTGGCGCGTGGCGCAATATCGGTTTCGCTGGCCTTCGGGCTGGCGACGGTGAGCATCAAGGCTGCGGTGTCGCCGAAATCGCGAATGAAATTTATCGGGCCCGCGCCATCCGGCAGATCGTTGATGCTGTTCAAGCGGAAGGCGACATCGTCTAGCTGTTTGCTCCTGTCGCTCTGCTCGGACTTCTCATCAAGCTCCAGGTAGACGACAGAGACGCTGGTGCGCGAGATCGATTCGATCTTGGTCACCAGCGCATTCGCCGCCATCTTCTCTTCGATTTTCTTGGTGACCAGTTGTTCAACTTTATCGGCGCTAGCGCCCGGCCAACTCGTGATGGCCACTGCTTGCCGCACGGCGACTTCCGGGTCCTTGCGTTGCGGCATGCTGAAGTATGAAGAGAATCCCCACAACAACGCGCCGATCAGCAATACCCAGGAGATCTGCCGAACCTCGACGAAGAATCTCGCTGTATTGTGGGTCTTTTTGATGATTTCATTGTCCGACTTTCCGTGTGCCATCTGAGTCTCCTCCTTGAGAGCGCAAGCATCCCACCGGCGCTCCCGGCTGATCAGGGAATCACCAGTACCGCTTCGCCATCGACTAGACGTGTGCCGCCGGAAGTGATTACTCGATCACCGACGTTCACACCGGACTTCACCGCGACGCGATTGCCGTATGGATCGCCGAGCGTCACGCTTCGCAAACGCCCGCGCGGTTTTCCGCCCTGGTCTTCGATCACGAACAGCGAGTACTGATCGGGCTGGTCTTTCGATCTGACGATTGCATTCAAGGGAACGACCGGGACGGCGTCGCCCTTCGGAGCCGATGTCAGGGTCAGCGATGCGATCATCCCAACTTTGAGCAGGCGCTGCGGGTTTTGTATTGATACTTCCACTTCGAACAAACGAGTCTTTTGATCCGCCGAAGGCGAGATGGATGTAATCTGCCCGGTGAACTCTTTACCCGGCAATGCATCGAGATCGACGGTCAGCGTGCTTCCGAGTTTGAGATTCTGCACGTCGAGGTCGGGCACACCGAACTGTGCTTTAACGACTGAAGTATCCGCCAACAGGAAGGCTGCCTTGCCTGGTGTGATCAACTCGCCTATCTCGACCGAGCGTTGCAGCAACATTCCGTCATGAGGCGCTTTGAGAAGCGTATCGTCTCTGGATATGGTCGCGGCGGTTTGCGCTGCTTCGGCGGCATCTATCTGAGCCTTGCCGACGGCGAGGTGAGTCTTGGCGGTCTCAATCTTCGCCTTGTAGAGATCGTACTGTGATTTTGCCGCGTCGAATTCCGACTTCGTCATACTTTGGGTGGCGAACAGGGCCTGGGCGCGCTCGAAATCGAGCCGGGCTTTCTCTGCGCCTAGCTCTGCTTCTTCGACCTGCCTGGCGCTGGTCGTGAGACTGGCGCGCATCTGCTCAAGCTGACTCTTCGCCTGGTCTACTTTTACGGTGTAATCCTTGGCGCGCACCCTGGCGAGCACGACGCCGCGCCCCACCATATCGCCTTGCTGGACGTTGCGCATACGTCCGTCGACGCCTTTCACCTGTAGAATCTGGTCGAGGTAGCCTCCCACATTAAACGATAGTTCAACCTGCGAAGTGGGAATGATGCTCGCCGAGTAACGCGCCCCGCTCAGAGCCGCGTAAGCCTGAACCTCTTCGACCTTCACAGGGGTGGGCGCTTTGTCTGCGGTCTTGGCGGTCTTCGTGCAGCCCTGTAGAAGCGCGCTCGCAAGAATGAAAGTGATCATCAGAGATTGTTTGATATTCATCGGTCTTCTCCTATGGCGTTCTCGAATTCAGCTTTCGCCATCCAGAAGTTCAGCAGCGCTTGCCGCCCCTGGTTGTTGGCTTGTTCGAGTTGTGATTGGGCTTGAAGAACATCCTTGAGCAGCGTCATCTGCGCTTTGTAGCGGTTCGCCAGCACGCGAACATTTTCTACTGCTGCGTCACGGCTCAACTGCGTAACGGCGAGGAACTGCCGTGCCTGTCGCAGCTTGTTGAACTTCTCATTGACGTCGATCACCACTTTGCTCTCGGTCTCACGGACGGTGTTGCGGGCCTGCTCGGTCGCCAACTCCTTTTCGGCAATCTCGTGCTTTTTGCGGCCCCAATCGAAGATTTCCCATGAGAGCGTCACCCCAATATTCATATAGCTCTTCGGAATGAAGCTGTTGAAATTGGCGGTCGCGATATGTTGAAAGCTGGCGCTGATATCAGGAATATACTCGGCCTTCTTCGTGCGCCGATCACCCTCGGCCTGGCGAACTTTCAAGCGCGCTTCTCTAAGTTCCGGGCGCTGCTCCAAGGCTCGCGCCCGCGCCGCCGTCAGATCGGACTCGAAGTCATCCGCATCAGGCACATTGGATACTGAAAAATTGGTGAGTACGTCACGACCGAGCAGCAGGTTGAGTTGCTGCTTCTGTATGCTGACTTGATCGACCAGCGTCGTGATGTCGTACTCTGACTGGGCGAGCCGCGACTTCACGTCCAGGCTTTCGGTGCGCAGCACGACCTGTTGAGCGACATAATCAACGGTCACGCGATCCAGTTCCTTATACATCCTGATGGTTTCCGCAGCCGCCTCCAACGCGCTGTGGGTTTGCAGCAAAGCAAAGTATGCTCGCTTCACATCGCGGACGATTTGTTGTTGTTTGGCGCGCAATTCTTCTTGCGCGAGTTCGGATTTCAACTGTAGCTGTTTGAGGTTCAGGTTGGTTCGATAGAGTTGCGACAACGGCTGAGAAATTTTTGTAATAAAGATCGCTGTCGGCTGCATGGGAGTGCTGAGCTTGGTGTTCTCTGCGGGTACTGGGCCGATTCCTGGAAAGGTTCCGAAGACTCCCCGCTCGAAGGTGAAGTTGAGAGGGGTTAGCTGCTGTGAACCGATGACTTCGAAGCTAAAGCTAGGGAGTCGCCGGGTTCGCGAAGCGGCGAACTCTTCACCGGCCCGGTTCATATCGATTGCCGCGTTCTTGATTCGCGGATTGTCTCGCAAGGCAAGCGCCACCGCTTGTTCAAGGGTCAGCACTTCGGCGTTGCCTGTCATATGCGACTGGCTGCGAGCCTCAAGCGAGAAGCAGATCAGCGAGGCAAACATTGCCAGAGCGATAAGGCGATATGTGAGAGTTGACATAGTTCAATCTCCGTAGCCAGGAGCGCTGCCGCCCTGGGCCTCAATGTAATGTGATTTATTGAAACCTCGCCGAGGGATTCAACCCACGGACGCGGTTCTCAAAATTTGTTTAGTCCATGGACGAGGCGTCTTCGGCAGTGATCTCTTCGATAATCCCTTTAGTCATCACTCCGTTGGCCCGCAACTCTGCACCGCCCCTGAACATCCGCGCCAGCAGCTTGCGCCCCTTGTCGTCAATGTAGGTGACCCCTGACAAATCGACGATCATCGGTTGATCTCTCGGCGATGTCCCCTGGTCTGGCCAGCACTTTTCCAATTCCTCGACCCAGACACCAGACAGTGTGCCTTCAACGATCAATCGCCATTCTCTGTGCTCGCGCCTCTGAGTGATGCGAATCACTGCTTCGTTCCTCCACTCGCCGATGACTTGGCAACCCGCATGCCATGATTGTTGAATGTACGGATCGAATCCCTAGCCTGGTGAAAAGAAAGGAATTGGCGCTGATCTGAGGAAACCCCTGGCGGGTCGCACTAGCAGAAGTGCCGAAGCATGAGTGCTGATATACCGTCGAAACTGCCGACATATTGGCGCGGTTCAGCAGTGGCGACGACGATGAGCCGTCGTCGTTCAGCTTTGAAGCTGCCGTTTGAAGCAGCAATCCGGTTTTGAATTTTGCATTCCAAACGAGATGGCGACGGTTAGTCAGGAAGGCCGAGTTATGCCGAGTTTTTTCATCTTCGATTGCAGAGTCGAGCGATTGAGCCCCAACTTTGAGGCTGCGCCTCGCGTTCCGCCAATCATCCAATTGGCGTCGCGCAGTGCTTGCAGAATAAGCTCGCGCTCGGCTTCTTCGAGATTCAGATTCTGGTTGGCGCGCTCAGCCGAAACCGGAACTGCCTGAAGACTCAGTTCAGGCAGCGAGACCTGTAGTTCAGCGCCCGGTGAAAGGATTACCGCGCGTTCGATGAGGTTCTCAAGCTCGCGTACATTACCCGGCCAAGGATATTCGGCAAGCGCTGCGAGGGTTCTGGCAGGAATTGATTCAATCGGCTTACGCATTCGCGCCGCGAACTTCTGGGTGAACCACCGCGCCAGTAAAGCAATGTCCTCGCGCCGCTCGCGCAGCGCAGGGATCACGATTGGAAAGACGTTCAGGCGATAGTAGAGATCGTTGCGAAACTTTTTCTCGGCCACCATGCGCTCAAGGTTGCAGTTGGTCGCGGCGATCAAACGAACATCGACCTTCTGAGTTCGCGAGCTTCCGAGGCGCTCGAACTCCTGCTCCTGGAGCACTCGCAGGAGTTTCGGTTGCAACTCCGGGGGAATGTCGCCGACCTCATCCAGAAAGAGCGTGCCATTGTTGGCCAGTTCAAAACGGCCTATCCGCTGACTGATAGCGCCGGTAAAAGCGCCTTTCTCGTGACCGAAGAGTTCGCTCTCCAGAAGCCCGGTCGGGATGGCGGCGCAGTTCAGTTTGACGAGTGTGCGGTTCCGCCGTGAACTCAGGTTGTGAATCGCGCGGGCGATTAATTCTTTGCCGGTGCCGGTCTCTCCGAGAATCAGCACCGTCGAATCGGTTCCCGCGACCGTCTCAACTTGTCTGAGAACCTTTTTGAGCGCCTGGCTGTTGCCAATGATCTCTTCGAAGTTGTGTTGCTGGCGAATCTCTTCTTGCAGGTAGACGTTTTCATCCTGAAGCCTGGCTTTCAAAGCGGTGATCTCGCGGTAAGCGACGGCGTTTTCAACCGAGAGAGCGATTTGCCCGGCGATCTGTGTAAGCAATTCCGCATCTTCCCTGGTGAAGGCGTCCTCATGGAGACTTGCAAGTTGAAGCGCGCCGAGGATACGACCCTGCGCGATCAGCGGAGCGACGCAGCCGGACTTCACGCCGTCAGCGACGATGCGCTGCATCAGGGGTGACGGAGAGCTTTCGAGATCTGCGCGGGTGACTAACACCGTATGTCGGGCCGCGAATGCCAGAGCGATGGGTGTGTCCTCTATCGGGTGCAGTCCGCCCTCTTCAAATGGCCCCTTCCCCGGCGGCGGCTGTGGCTCCATCGCATGTATGCGCAGTTCATCTTTTTCTGAATCGTAGAGCGTCATCAGCAGCGCGAAGTAGTCGACGACCCCGCGTAAATATTCAGCGACCACCTTGAAAAGCTCGCGCAGGTCGAGGTGTGAGATGATGGCGTTGGTAACTCCCAACAGAAGTTGCGACCGGTCGCGTTCGCGCCTGAGGGCTTGTTGGGCAGCGAAGGCACTCCCGTAGTTCAGCGCGTTCTCGACGGCAATCGCTAGATGTTTACCGATTTGATCGAGCAGTTCGACATCCTCTTCATTGAATGCCTCTTCATGCATGCTGCCGAGGCTCAAGACGCCGAGAACGCGGTCGTGAGAAATAAGCGGCACGCTGCATCCTGATTTAATACCGCGTGCGGCAACGCGTCGCATCATTTCGCCCGGAAACTCTTCGAGATCGATCCGTTCGCGCATCACCGGCTGCCGCGTCGTGAACGCCAATCCGACAGGGCTGCCTTCAATCGCGACCAACTCGCTTTCCTGCATGAAATCTTGATGCTCAGGGAAGTCGAGCGCCCCGGCTCGAAACCGATTGAGCTCCGGGTCATAGAGCGCGATCACCGACATGTCGTGTGGCACCAGTTGACCTAAAAAGGCAGAGATGGCTCGGAGAAGGTCGCGCAGGTCAAGATGCGCGACGACCGCGTTGTTCACTTCCAACAGAAGGCGCAGGCGGTCTCGCTCTCGGGTTAATTGCCGAACCTGGCCGCTCATAGGAGTTCCTTACAACCCTGTACTTTCAACCTGTTTTTTAATAAATGGCTGGTCGATTATAGCTCAGACTATGAATCTACGCATAACGGGTTGTCGCTATCAGTTCTCGGTCAGGCATTCGCTTGATTGTCTGATGGTCTCAAGCGGTAGCAGACAGTTTTGTGGTATCGATTACGATGGCAAAGGCAAGCGATAAGGCGATGAAGGATTCGGCGGTTGCAAGGCTATCACGGATATTGATTTTGGAAACGAAGCACTATTCTTGAGTCTGATAACCTCTGTAATCTTACCAACAATGACAACGAACTAAAAAGAGATCAACCGCTTTCAGACAGACGTTGCAAATTGAATATCCCGTGGTTATCAGACTCTGCATCGCTGCGCCATTGTCTTCGCATTAGAGATACCGCTTGCACTCGTGTATCCTTCGTTGAATAAGGAGAATCTATCAATGCTCGACCTTCAGCAGAAGAAGATCCGTGTACAGGCAGCAGCGATGCTCGCGGCATGGCTGCTCACTATTGGGCTGCTGCCGGTTCCGGCGCAGCAAGTTGACACCAGTATCTCTAACGCTTTGCGGTGGCGCATGATTGGCCCCTTTCGCGGTGGCCGGGTTAACGCTGTGACCGGCGTACCGGGTCAGCCGACCGTCTTTTATTTCGGTTCGGTTGGCGGCGGCGTCTGGAAATCAACCAATTCTGGCCGTACCTGGACACCGGTATTTGATTCTCAACCAATCGCCTCCATCGGCGCGATTGCTGTCGCGCCTTCAAGCCCAAACACGGTTTACGTTGGTACTGGCGAAGCCGATATGCGTTCGCAGATTTCTTACGGCAACGGCATGTATAAATCTACCGATGCCGGCAAGACCTGGAAGCACCTCGGCCTCGATGGCACGCGCCAAATTGGCCGCGTCCTCGTTGATCCGAAAGACGCTAATACAGCCTTTGTCGCAGCCCTCGGCCACGCTTACGGTGCGAACCCTGATAGAGGCGTCTATCGCACACGCGATGGCGGCGTCACCTGGGAAAAGGTTTTGTTCAAAGATGAGAACGTCGGTGCCATCGATCTCGCCTTTGATCCGCAAGACTCGCGCGTCGTATACGCCACCCTGTGGAATACACGCCGCCCGCCCTGGAGTATCTACCCGCCATCTTATGGGCCGGGCGGCGGTATCTTCAAAACGACTGATGCCGGTAACACCTGGCAGCCGCTGGCGAATGGCATTCCGACTGAACATTTGGGGCACATCGGCATTGCGGTGGCATCGACCAATCGTAATCGCGTTTTTGCCATCGTTGATGCCAAAGCCGGAGGCTTTTACCGCTCGGATGATGCCGGCGCGACGTGGAAGCAAGTAACAGATGACAAGCGACTCTGGGGACGCGGCTGGTATTTCTGTAAGGTTGTCGTCGATCCCAAAAATGCGGACATCGTTTATGTGTCGAACACGTCGCTCTATCGCTCCACCGATGCGGGCAAGAGTTGGACGGCGATTAAAGGCGCACCGGGCGGCGATGATTATCATCAGCTCTGGATATATCCCGCAGACCCGGCCCGTATGATTCTTGCGAGCGATCAGGGAGCGGTCGTTAGCGAGGATGGCGCAGCCACATGGAGTTCATGGTACAACCAGCCGACGGCGCAACTCTATCACGTCGCCGCTGACTATCGCTTTCCATATTGGGTGACGGGTGCGCAACAAGACAGCGGCGCGGTCGGCGTGCCAACGCGCAGCAGCCACGCGGAAATCTCCATGCATGACTGGACGCCGGTTTGTGCCGGCGGCGAGTCCGACTATACCGCGCCCGATCCGCTGCATCCAGAGATACTCTTCGGCGGCAGAGTGACACGCTGCAATCTCATCACTGGCGAAACCAAAAATGTGTCTCCAGAGCGCGGACTGCCCGTACCGGCACGGCATACGTGGACGCTGCCACTGGTTTTCTCGCAAGCCGATCCGCACGCCCTCTATTTCAGTGATCAATTCCTCTTCAAGACGACCAATGGCGGCGAAAGCTGGACGCAGATCAGTGCTGACCTGACGCGCGAAGATCCCGGCGTACCGCCAAACCTCGACGACGCCACAACCGCCGATGCGCCTGATGGCAAGCGGCGCGGCGTCATTTACACTATCGCTCCCTCACCTTTGCATGCCTCGACAATCTGGACAGGCACAGATGATGGCTACGTACAGATGACCAAAGATGATGGCAAGACCTGGCAGAACGTCACGCCGCCTGCGCTGACGCCATGGAGCAAGGTCGTCATGATGGATGCCTCGCACTTCGACATCAACGAAGCCTATGCGGCGGTTGATCGCCATCGCCTCGAAGATAATGAACCTTACATTTATCGCACACGCGACGGCGGCAAGAGTTGGCAGAAGATCACACGAGGTCTGCCCGCCGGCGTTTACATACAGACGATCAAAGAAGATCCACAGCGGCGCGGCTTGCTCTTTGCCGGAACCGAACTGGGCATCTTCCTATCCTTTGATGACGGAGAGCAGTGGCAGTCTCTGCAACTGAATCTGCCTTCGACATCGGTACGCGATCTGGTCATTCATGGCGATGACTTGATCGTTGCGACTCATGGGCGAGGTTTCTGGGTGCTTGACGATATTAGCCCTCTACGACAGATCACTGACGAAGTCATGAAAGCGGACGCCTATCTGTTCCGCCCAGCAGATGCGGTAAACCTACCGCCCGCCAGCGAACATGGGACGCCGCAACCGCGCGATGAGCCACTGGCCGACAATCCTCCTTCTGGCGCGGTCATCGATTACGTTCTCAGAGTGCCCGCGACCGCGCCGGTTGTGCTAGAGATTCTCGATGCAGCGGGAGTCACCATTCGCCGTTATTCGAGCGACGACCGGATGCCGGCGGTGAATCCCGACACGCTCGACATTCCGGCCTTCTGGCGACCCGCACATCCGCCGCTGCCAACCTCAGCAGGTCTGCATCGCTGGGTCTGGGATCTGCGCCCGACGCCGGCGGCTGATCGTCGTGTGCCAGGCGGCGGTGGTGACTTCGAAGGGCGAAGCAATACTACAGTGCTTCCCGGAGCCTATACCGTGAAACTTACGATAGGTAACAAAAGCTACATTCAATCGCTCCGTGTGCTGCTCGACCCACGAGTGAAGTAACGATCAGGAAGAAGCCATCAAGGACACGGCTTCACAAATATAGAGACCTTCTTCGGCAGCGCAAAACGGCAGTGCGTTGCAGCACTATCGTTTTGCGCGTCGCGTTTTGTTTATCAGGCTCGCGCTTTCGGCATTGAGCGCGGCCTGGCGGCTGTCGGGCAGTTCGTTGAGCAGGAGATTAGAATCACAAACGATTGGCAATTGCTATGATCTTCCCAATCACTGACCTGCTGAGTGAACAACAATGCGTGGAATGGATCAACCTCTATTTCCATTCATGCGAGTCCGCCTCGGCTTCTGTTTTTGTCGAGAAAAAGATTGGAGATTTACAATTACGGGCCAGGCTTGATTTGTTACAGCAAACTGTAATAAGTTTCAGCCTGTCGCATGAGATTGCATCTATCTGCTTGACCGAGTTTGAATAGGTGCCATATGCCGGCTTTAAGAAAAATCTATTTCAGAGTGACGCTCTACCTGAGTTTCGTAGCAATCACTTTGCATACCTGTTCGGCTTCAGGAGCTTCACAGGTTGTCGCCGATGCCAACCAGTTCCCGGTTTCGGTGAGAACCGAAGCCTTCAACGATCATCCGATAAATGTAAAAGTGGTTTTCAAAATATTTCTCCCGAAAGATAACAAACGATATATCCCGGTTTCGCCGACGCTGGCCCAGTTTATGTCCTCTTCGCCGGACGTTTATGCCAAACCCGATCTGCGCGTTCGCGTCATCAGAACCGAGTGCATTCCTGAGGATGTCACTGCAACTGTGGGCGGCAACGAGGTCATGGGAAAAGGCGGAGTTATCGATTGTGAGATTGAAATAGCGCCCCTCCGATCCGTCAGGAGAGGCGTTTACGATGTCATATTATCTTTTGGGATGATTGACAAGACGTTTGATATGCTGTCTTCGACAGTGTCGTTACCGAAGGCGGTTGTGCATATACAGGTCGAAACCTGGCCTTCGCCTGCCGCCAAGCAGGAGGCTTTGCTCGCCGCCGAAGCCGAACGAAAACGAAAAGAAGAAATGGCGGCACAAGCCCGCCACCAAAAGGAAGAGGCTGAAGCTCAGGCTCGCCGCCAAAAGGAAGAGGCCGAAGCTCAGGCTCGCCGCCAAAAGGAAGAGGCCGAAGCTCAGGCGCGTCATGAGGCGCGCATCCGAATGCTGAAGCTAGTGAGTCCATACCTGGGGCTGGGACTTTTCTTAGCCATAATCGTGTTCCTCAAAAGAAAATGGCTATGGCCGGATTTCAAGGTACGCCTTCAAGTTGGAAAGAAGATGCAGTTTGACAATGTGCTCCGAGGCCGTGGCGGTATGGAGCCGGGAATGATCCTTCACACTGCCTGGGCTAAGGCCTGGTATGGAACTCGTCAACGAATTAAAGTTGAAACCTTTGCCGCTGAAGGTCTCCATTCTGATAGCCGCAGCAAACTGGATCTGCTGGTTTCAATCGGAACGTCGGTCAGACCAGGCGTCTACCTGGCCAAGCTGCCAAACGGTGCGATCCGCGTCTATGTCGGCCAGGGTAGCTCTCAGTAATTCAGGCTTCTTATATTGACCCGCTTCACATCGGCACCAAGGAAATCTTGCCAGTTCGCCATCTCCTGCCAAGTCCAATCGACTGCGGAGGACTGCCTCGGCACCTGTTGATCCATTCTCTTTTCAAAGTCGTCAACACTCTCCGCCATTGGCGGGGAGTGTTCGGGCATCAGGCAGGCTTCGTAGCGAAATTCACTGAGAACGATTAGCAATTCCCGGCGAATCGCGGCCATCGCGTCTCGCCATAGCCGCCACTCGGCTTGAGGCTGAACCTCGACCACAAGAAGTCCCGCCGCGATGCAGGACGCGAACGGGCTGATATGGAGCGGCAGGTCCGGGTCATTGATGATGGCGGCAACAAAGGCGGCTTCTTCAGCCGTCATGCCCTTACATTGAACCAGCGCCAAGCGGCCCGCTGGCGTATCCAATGAGACACTGCCCGTGTGGGCATCGAAGTGGAAGCGTGCCTGGTCTGGAATGGCTTTGATCGTGTAATCCAGCACCGTCCAAGCTTTGGAAATGGCAATCCCAAATGGCACCCTCGCCTCAACCAGGGCATCAAATGCTTGATTGTATTTATGGTCGAGGATATGCATCACGTGAATGCGTGTGAGGAGCGCTTCTTTCAGCGATAAGCCAACAACGGTCCGATCATTCAGGAGGCCCTGAATGTTAGAATGACAACTGACCGCCGCTGCCTCCACGGCGCTCCTGATCGTGATGACCTGCAACTTATCCCATGCGCCTTTCTTGTCGCCGAACTCCTCGGCGAGCATTTTTAGATCGCTTTTGACCGCTTCGGAAATCCACAGTGATTGAGACAGCCGCTGCATTTCGCCAAGCGAGTGCTGGCGCGTTTGATTCGGGTCTTTGCTGAGCTTGCCAAGTAGCAAAAGCAGCGCATAGAAGACGTCGAATATGCCGCGCACTTCGATGATTTTAGAGATGTCGGCATAACGGCGAAACATTTCTTGAGACTCCTGGTATAAGCCATTGTTGTCCACGACCGCCTCCAATTCCTGGTGCGCCTTTTGGGCGGCCAAAGTAAGATCGGGATGGGTCTTGGCAAACTTCCGCCCTTGGTTGAGGGCCTTGCGGATGAGCGCGCGCCGTCCGTCCGCCTCCTTTTTTATCTCTGATTCCATTTGTCCTAGCTTTGTGCTCAATCGATTGAGTTCCTCGACAAGCATTCGCAACCGCGTAAGATCTTCGGCCTGCTTTCCAATGGATTTCAACTTCTCAAAGACAGCCAGGTTGATATAGCCGCCGCTCGCCTGAAGCAGATCCATGACCTCTTTTAGGCTTTCAGCAAGCGACTTGTAGGTCTCCCGCGTCCGATTGTAACGGCGGACACATTCATTGAACTCGGACAAGCGGTTGACCGGAGGTACTAATTCGTTGAGGGCGAGAATCACATAAGCGTCGGGCACCGGGTTGGGCTCTGCGGCCAGATACTCTTTAACCTTCTCTTTCGCTTCCGCATAGCGATGCTCGGAAGCCAGTTCTTTGGCGACGACGATGCTCTTTGCGCGCTGGAATTCTTCGCTGGTGTCGCGACCGATTCGCCGCGACCACTCCTCAAGGATCAGCTTTCCGGCAGCGGCAGGATGGCAGGCCAGAGCCATTCTCAATAACTCGGCAGCGCGCGCCGAATCGCCTTGAGTTCCGGTTGTCGCACGGCGCGCCTGCTCGACGAGGCGCGCCGCCCGGTCGCGGTTCGTCACACCGAGCCGGAGGATGTCATCAGGCAGGGGCGTTGGCTTGCCGTGCGACCACAGTGGCACGACGGCGCTTGCGCCCGCGCGCGCGCCGTGGAGTTGCGCGTGCACGGCTTCGTCTACCAGCATCAATGGCTGTACCGTGCAGCCCAGGTTGTCATCGAACCTCACATCGTAAACAACGTTGTCTTCCAACAATAGATCGACTGCCACGCCCGCCTTTCGGCACTGTCTCTTCATCAGCGCCCAGGCGTGCTGCCTGTATTTGTTTGCCCAGGCGTCAAACACACTGCGGTCTTCCTTGTTATCTAGGTAAAACGACGGCCAGCCACGAACCATTGTCTCTACGACGATCTGCCTCGACATCTGCTCGATCAGCCTGATCCGCCGAGACTCCGGAGTCTCGGCGAGCGTTTCTCGCCGATTGACGCCGCGTTTGGCCCATTCCTCGTATGGTTTGATGATGCTGTCCATGCGTCGTATCCAGAGCAAGCACTGCGAGATCATCTGTGGCTCGTTAATCGTCAGCCGCTCGCGCAACGAAAAGGTGGAGTCTGTTTCGTTGGCCTCTCTCACCGTCTTGCTCCCTCGCTCAAAATCGACCTCAATGATCTGATTCGGGCGAATCTGCCGATCTAAGTCCTCTTTTGATAGTTGCTCGAAAGGAATCTCTTCGTAGGCAGCCGCCTGCGACGCGGGCCATTTCTGACTCTTGTCAACGAAGCTGGCGGCGTTGAATTTCAGGAAATCTTTCACCCCGACCGGCTGGGGGATAGAATCGGGGGTATAATTCACGGGCGGCACGCTGAGCACAATCGCCGCCGCTTGGAATTCGGGCAAGGCGTGCAACTTGGGAGCCCACTCTTCCACCCATTCTTTTAGCCATCCACGATAGATCAAACGGCGGCGTAGCGCATCGCGCAGCAACTCACGCTGTACCTTGCGCAGATGGATATCGGCCACCAGTTGAAACTCCGGACAGTCAAAATCCCACCCTTCAAACTTGAAAATCAGCGGCCTTCCGTCCGAGTTATTCGTCGGCACAATCGGCAGCAGATCAGCCACCGGGGCGGAGCTATCGGGGTTAGGCAAAACGATCTCACAGGCCGACGAACGCGCGCGCTCGTGATAATCTCGGCGAAAGCCTTCCAGACTGCGCCAGTCCTGCTCAATGATCTCGACCAGACCGCTCTGTTCTGAGAGTTCCCTGAGCGCCCGGATCATCTCGCTGAGATGGGCTTGCGGATCGCTCTGCTGACTAGCGGCGCGAAGCATCTCCGTAGGATCGTGCCATTGACCACTGAGCATTCTTTGGATAATTGCGTCAAAGTCGGGCGGCGCGGCGGCTTGCGGCGGCACGCGAAAGTAAGCCGCCCCGCAGGTGAGCATCCAGTGGACCTCATCGGGGAGTTGTCTGGCCGCCTCCATGATGCGTGAGGTAGCCGCCCCGCAAGTGATCGGCTCGGCGTGGCCGCTAATAACGATTTCGCGTATGGTGGGGCCGTCTCGGTATACCCAGACCGTTATCCGGCTGCCGGTGACGCAGGCGCGCGGTTTGGCGAGGATTTCGAGAAGATGCACATCGGCGTGAACCGCGTCGGCGCGGCGCATTCGCACCTTATGCCATCTTTTGCAGACGGCGCAACGGGAGCGTCGCGGGCGGGCCGATTCGTCGCCCCTGGATGGCGATGGCGCAGTTGATCGCTTGGGGGATCCTTCCTTTTTCTCACCCGGTGCAGTCGTAATCGTCTTGTGAGGACTCGCCATTGAGATGGCTCCTTTCAGGGAGTTGGTTCGATCCTTAATTCGCACAGCCGTCTGGTCACTAGCGACAGGGCGAGGGTCTCGCGTCCCGCTGCGGCCCGCATGATGCCTGGCGCATCACAGCGATCAATGGCGTTGCGAAGCCAGCCGTCGACAACCGGCGAGTTGTACGGGCGCTGTCGCCCGCCGGAACCCGAATCCGTAGCCTGGTCTTCGATATACCGGCGTATTTCTCTGGCGAGGTCTCTGAATTCACGGGTGCTCTCAAGGTGGCGCATGGCTTCATACACCGCTCGCGCCGTTTCGGAACGACCGCCCAACTCATACAGGGCAAGAGACGCAAAGCGTTGCTCGTCCGGGTTGTCACTGTGAAGTAAGTTGACAAGGGGGCGGATGGCGCTTTCGCCAAGTTCTAACGACGCATGGATGCGCTCTTGCTGTCCTAGAGTAGGGTCGCGGATTTGCTTTTCTAATTCGGGCGGGCCGAGTGCCGGGTCAGGCTGTTCATTCTTCTCTTCCTCATCATCAGATTCCTTCTTGGGCAGGACGCCTTTTCTGTCATCATTGCTGAGGGGATAATCTTTATCTCCGGTTCCTTGCCTTTGGCGTGGGGCGGAGCTTTGGGCTCCGGCCTTTTGCGCTTCTTCAAGCCAGTGCGAAAAAGCTTGCAATAGCTCTTTGGGAGACATTTGCAAATGTTCCTTGATGAAATCAATCTCTTGAGTGGTCAACCCGGTCGGCAGGTTTAAACGAAGAATGACATCGAGAACCGGGGCCGCCTTAGCGCCAACGGCCACAAGGTTGCCGATCAACTCGGCCCTGTCCGCTGCATTCGGAGATGCGGCGAAGAGGGTGACCAAGCCTTGTTGGGAGATTGCCGTATCCGTCACCGGCTGGCTCGCCAGCGAATCCAGCAAGGCGTGCTTTGCCTGATCCAGCGCCTCTGCGCTAACCGTATTGCCTCTGGCCAGGTCGGCCATCACGCCGAAGGCCTGGCTCAGGGATGAATCACGGATTGACGGACCTATCGAGTCTGTTATGGCCTGTTTCCCCATACTTTCCTCCACTCTCTTTCAGTAAAACAATCACCTATCAAAATGGCCCAGGATTGCATCCAGGACATGTTTCGCATCCTCGCGATAGTGAGGATCTACCAGATCGAACGCGTGAATGGCGCGCACCCTTTCGGCGAGAGCCGGTGGAATGGTGACTCTCTGGATTTGCTCTTGCAACGAAGTCAGCCTTTCTTCAGTGATTGCCATCCGCCTCGTATGGTCTTCCCACCTGTCCCAGAATCTGAGAATGATCGTCAGATAACCGATGTCGTAGCCCAGATCGACATAAGCCGGGAACGGGTCGCCGGAATGCGCGCGGATCTGATCGCGCAGAATTGCCAGCAGGTCTGCTTGTGATAGCTGATCGACATGCGCTGTTTGAATGGGCCGGTCACTGCTTCGCATTGAACGTTCCAACGCTTCATATCGCTGGCTGAATGCCTGTATCCTGTCGGGGGCGAAGCCTAACTCGGTCAATGACCGTACAAAGATGGGCGCTCCGACAGTTTGGGTAGATTGCCCCATGAGAGCAATCGCTAAGCCGGCAGCAAACGCCATCTTTCTTGTGAAGGGGTCGCGAGCCTGATCGGGTGCGTTTGCCGCTGCCGTAGGATTGTCGGCGTAAGCAATGACCAACTCATCTGCTTTATACCCCTCGATCACGGAGAAGGGTTGTTGTTTGAGTCCTTGTAAAGCGGCAAGTCTGGGGACGCTGCTTTCCACGTACTTGACCAAGTTCAACAGAGTCACCACGCCGTGGCTTGCGGCCCTGCCTCGCAGCCCTTCAACTAGAGACAGAGTAAAATAGCCTTGCTGTTTCTCTTTGTTTTCATAAGCCACTGCGCCAACCTGGGTGGCGTATAAGGTGACGAATGCCTTGATTCCCTGGTTGCGGGAGAAATCAAATTTCAGAGCCTCAGACATGCGGTTGACCTTGACCCCGACCGAACGGCCTTTCAAAGGGTCATTTCGGCAGGCGTCCAGAATCACAATGACCTGCTCGACACCTGTCTCGCCTATGCGGTCACGCATCGATTCCACGCTGATGGCGGATTCCTCAGCCAGTTCGATGTCGCCGTTGACCTGGGCATCCATGGGAAGCAAGTAGGCTTGTTGATTGCGTCCGATTTGACGCACCATCCCGTGACCTGAGAAATAGACCAGCAACATGCCTTCTCTGGGGACGGCTTGGCGCAGATTCGAGAGGCGGCGCAGGATATTGGCCCGGGTCGGTTGCCGCTCCAAACTCTGATTAGAGGTGAGCAAAATGACTTGATCCGCTGGAAACCCGGCATAGCGAATAAGCGTCTCAGCAAGCGATTTTGCGTCATTTGAAGCCCCCTCAAGCGGGGTTATCTCTTCGTCTTGATATTTGTCTATGCCGATTACTAAAGCGAAGCGATCAGACTTGCCGGGCAATGTTTTCAGCCGGTCACGCTGATGCGCCAATCGGCGAGGCTGTCCGACCGGCGATTGTGGTTGGGCCGCGACCGAGGAGAGGAAAAGCAAGAGGATGGCGTTTGCGATCATAAGCACCGAAGTAAGATGCGGTGACTTTACTGCCTGCATAGCCCCCTCACTTGAGATGGTATCCCCTGGAAGGTGTCAGGGGCGCTACCCCTGAAGAAATTCTCTATCATCTACTGCGGACGGCTTCGAAATTCGCAGATTTCCCAATGATCACGTTGCTAACCATGCCGTGCGGGCCGGTCAAGTAGAACTGATGATTGCAGGTGCATCCCTGGAGGCATCCCGCGCCCGACGGTAGCTCTTGTCGGATTCAAGCACCAGACCGACCTCATGCGCAAGTCAATCTCGCATCACGGAAATCGGGCCGGAACCTTTCATCACCGCGCTCGCTCACGCAGCAATTCTTAACAGGATAGTTATGATAAAGGGCTCACGCGGTTTCCTGGCGACGCGATAGATGGTCTGCGGCAATGGATCTTTGTGCTTCAAGCGTTTCGCGCCGTCGCTTGAGGAAGCCTTTGCCGCCTCCGCTTCCTCCGCAGTCTGCGCTTTACCGGCCCCGCCAGCCAATTCGATACGACCGGTCTCTGCCATCATCTGCTTTGCCAAATCCTCGAACTGCCTTTCATCAAGTTTGATTTGTTTTGTGTCTTTCTCTTGCTCTCCCTGCCAGGTTATCGGCGTTGGTGAGACTACAAAAGTTAGCTCTTCGGCGACGTGGTGATCGTTGCTGCGATTCAACTCAAAATAGAATGGGTCATCGGTCATGGCTGGAATGTTGATGAGAATGCCCGGCCTGACACCGTTGAAGCCTTTGTTGGTGCGCGTGGTTGGAAAAATGAGGTAAGGCGCTCCATAGGTCACTCGGTTTGCATCGGCGTATCGTTCGCGGTCGATGACATATAGGAAGCCCTTCTGGGGCGATTCCACACTCAACTGTATCAGATCGCCTTCGTGAAGTTGCGTGCCGGCTTCTACTCGTTCGGCAGTTAAGAAGATCGTACCTTCGGCCATGTTATTGGGCTTGTGCCTGAGGCGCTTTGTTGGGATTTCCTGTCGGATCTCTTTGGCATCGGCAGTTCGAGAAGGCCTGAGTCGCCAAACGGTAATGCCGAGGTCTTGCCCTTGAGCGGGGATCGTCGAGCTTGTGATTTTATACTCAGGCTGAGGCGTCTGGGGTCGATGGTTTTTTGCTGTCGTGGTCACTCGGGCAATCTTGACTGGTCTTTGCGGTCGCCGCTTGACGACGTTCTTCCACATCTGCCGCATATCTTTCGCACGCGCGTCCTCGCTTTCCTGCGCGGATTGTCCAAAGGCGCTGCTGAATGTCAAGAGCGCAATAACGCCAACAAAAACCGTTTGACGCAGTTCGCGCCTATTCAACTTGAGCGGCATAGTCTCTTCCTCCAAACAAAAGATGGAGCCTTATTGCTTTGCGGCGGCGACTTTCTTAAACAGAATCGAATCGTGCTGCTTTCGAGTGACCTAATTGTACTATCAGTCGGGGCTGATTATTTTCTCGTAATTGCTCGCTCGCGTTTGTCAAATCCTGTTTATGTTTCCCGGATTGTGTCGCCTGGTGTTTGGGTGAATGCAGAGTTTTTCTAGTCTTTTTCTGATAAGCGCAGGCATTGCTTCCAAGCCATTCAGCCATCAGCAGCAGCGCTAATATGCAACAAGCTCGCATCAAGAAAACCGCTTGCATTTCGCCTTCAATTCGCTTCTTCATAAGCGCAGCCTCAACGGTGTTCAAACGTCAACAAATGCACCCCTACATCATTTGCGGAGCGCAGTTCGATTGGCTGATTCTCGGCAATTTTTTCGCTTGACATCGCTGACGCCGGATGCTCGCTCAAAAACTTTTGAATTCGGGCGATCTGATCGGCGTCACGGATCACTCCGTCCCCTTTCGGATTGTTCAATTGCTTCACCGCTTCTAACGCTGCTACGCGACTGGCAGACCAGATCAGCCAGAGTTTCTCCGTGCCTTTGTTGCCGGTGAATCCTAGAGCCGGGTCTTCGGTTCTTGGGATGGTCTTTCGTTGATCGGCTTCGATCAAGGCGGAGGCGTCTTTATCCGCTGTTGAGGGAAACAGCACGGTATATTTTGGCTTGCCATCATTGAGGGGTCGCGGCCCTTCGTTCAGCAAATAGAGATAACCAATCTGCGAAGCGGTGATGTCAAAGCGAATGCCGTCGTCTCCGTGCAGGAGAGAATAATTTAGCAAGCGCACAGGAGTTAGTTGTCCGTCCATGATAGAACGGTTGCTATTTGGGGCAGGCGGCTCCGGCTTTGCACCAAACTTTGCACCAAACCCCAAAATCCAGAACGACGCGGCGGCGATCACGACGAGAATCGCGGCGGCGATGGCGGCTATTGGCCAGCGTCTTTTAGGCCTTTCTTTTTCGCTGACATCAAGTGATGGAGCCGGGCGCAGCGACGCCGGCGTCTCCAGGTTGCCGACCTCGCCGTTGTAGTAGTTGTATAGATGAAGTTGCTCTTCATGTTTAATTGTATGCTCGCCCAGATCGCGCAGTTGCTGTGTCCAGTGGCCGCGCTGCTGGAGTAGAAAATCAGCGTAGCTCCGGGACAAAAGAATATGCCCGGCGTCACCGAAAGCGGCTACCCGTTGCGCGTAGTTGATGCCGCCGCCAGCGACGTCCGCGTCCCTTCTGATGTCTTTCACTCCACGAACCGGCCCCGTGTGCAAGCCTATGCGAAGGTTGATATCGAATTGCGCTTGGACCCCTTTGGCGATTTCTATGGCGCACTCGATGGCGGCCATCGCGTCCTCAAAAAATACCAGAGCGATGGCATCGCCTCTCGGTAAATCATTCAACTGGTCGTTTTGTTTAGCTCGCCGGTAGGTGCTTGTGCCGCGAACGATGCGGTTAAGCTGTTCGATCTGGATTTTCTGCTGGTTAATATCCCGCAAACCGTGTTCGACAATATCGGCGAAGAGCGTGTACACCGGCACCGGTCTTGGCCCACTCCTTTGTCTTGCCGGTCTTTGAGCGCCCGCACTGCCGGCACCCGTTTCAACCAGTGCTTGAGCCAGCTCTTCACTGAAGTCGGTTGCCTGTTGGTATCGCTGCGCCGGGTCAAAGGAAAGCGCTTTGAAGATGATTTCGTCCACAGCTTCGAGCAAAGCGGCGCGCTCGTGGCTGGGCTTCTGGGCCGGCCCCGCTTCTTGCATAGCTAGAAGCTCTCGCGCGGCAATGCTGCTGTCTTGTTTATCGGGGTTGAACGGACACTGCCCGGTCAACATCTCGTAAGCAATGACGCCGAAAGCGAAAACGTCGGTGGCAGCGGTGATCGGCCCGTTCGCCAGTTGTTCAGGCGCAAGATAGGGAATCGTTCCGAAATTGCTTGAGTCGCTGGTCTCAGGGCCAACTTCCGAGTCTTTGACCTTGGCAATTCCAAAATCGATCAACTTGATCTGTTCTTCGCCCGCACCAATGCTTTGCAGCTTGATGTTTCTCGGATTGAGGTCGCGGTGAATGACGCCTTGCCCATGGACGGCGGTGAGCGCCTTGCCGATTTGGCGCACCAGTTGCGCGACGAACTCACAATTCATGCCCCCGGACGGTATCGCCTCGCGCAGCAGCCGGCCCTTGACGTACTCCATCACGAAAAAGGGTCTACGGTCAGGCAACTCGCCGCGGTCGAGAACCTGGACGATTCTAGGATCTTGGCAGCAGCGCACAAGCGCCTCGACTTCCTTGAGAAACCTTGTCTTTATCGAGGCGTCCGTGCGGCTGTCTTTGAGGTTGTATCGGTCTTCCCGTATAGTTTTTATGACGACGGATCTTGAGTGAAGCCAAGTGTCTGTTCCGAGATAGACGATCCCCATGCCGCCTCGTCCGATCTCGTCCCCGACGATGTATCGCCCATTGAGCATCATATAACCCAATTCAGCGAAACTTTATTGATTTGAAGAAGAATCGCTTACTGATCGTTGATTGCCATTGAGTCTGCTGAGGGCATGTCTGTTTTATCCCCTCAGTGCCTGCTTAACCTTACGGATGGCCTTCGCGGTTTAGATTGCCTTCGCTCTCTTCATAAGAGAGAAAATTCACCGCGCTCCGGTCGAGATTCTCACGGTGGTGATCATAGCGCATGACCGTCTTCGGATCCTTGTGGCCACTCATCATCTGCACCTGGCGGATGCTGAGATTCTGATCCAGCGCTTTGGTGATGGCCGTCCGACGCAGGTCGTGCGGCGAGAGCTTGCCGATCCCTGAATACTCTCCCCAGCGCTTGACGCGGCCAGAAGATGTCCGACTTCTTTGGGAGTCAATGCCCGCCCAAGCAGATCCTCGCGACCGTCGCGGGTCTTTTGTGCTCTTTGATTAAGAAGTCGCGCCAGGCGAGCATGTCCACATGTTCGATCAGCGCCGATGCTTCTGATTAACGAATTTGAAGAACTCCGCGACGACGCGCTTGTACACGCGGCGGGTTTCCTCTGACACCGACCGGTTGCTGAACAGGCGTAGGTGCGAATCGTCGAACCTGATGACCGGCGCGGCGTCGCACGGCGTCAGCGCTTCCACCTGGCCGATGATTTCGACGCTTTCACTCAGTGCTCGCGACACCTGTGCCTGTCAATTATGTAAATCTTTAGTGGAGGCGACGACAGACGGAATAATCACCCATTTTGAGCTCCATAGTCAAGGTTTTGACATATGTTGTATTTGCGGAAATATTTATTACCTTAAATATCGCTACTGATCGCCCCTTTTGTAACAATTACTCCTATTTCATTCAACAATTAACAAATCGTGAAACGTCGTGAAACATTCTTTAAGACGGGCTGAATTCTTAGCTGGTGGACGTAGGGCTTGGCGCGGCGCGGCAACAACCTTAGTTTAATTCCGGAAATTCGCTTTTTCGCGTCGGGACTTTACTCTTGGTTCGTCTGCTACTTCGCAAGCCTGCTGGCTTGATTCTAAGGCGGGCGTCGGCATCTTTAGCCTTTTAACTTCTCATGCCTGCATTTGACCACCGCCCCGTTGCCAATTCCGTTGGGGTAGTACACACCCATGCCATGGCAATCTGGACACTGGTTGATATCGATGGAGTCCGCCGGGTTTAAGAAAGCTCCGACGAGCGCATCGGCCTCACCCGAGCGGAAGATTTTTGTCGCGTAGCCACCCGGATTAGTGATTCCCTGCCCTGTTGTTTTCAAGTGATCAGCGAAGCGCCGGCATTCTTCCAACGTGAAGCGCGAGCCCACACTCACACCCTGCGGTGTTTGTGTGTGTGAAACAGGGAGTTCTTTTTCAATATCTTTAATTGGTGCGCCAGAAGATGGCCCTGTTTTTCGCGCAAGCCTATCTTTTCGCGCAGGGCCTTCTTTTCGCACAGAGCTATAGCGATTGTGGGCGGGCGGTTCATAGACTAACCAGACAATTCCCTGCTCCCGATTTTTGCCGAAGATCAAGCCCCGTTTAGCCACTAGTCCCTTGCTAATCAAGCCGCGCGCTGCTGCCCTCGCTGCGCTCTCCGACATATTAGTTCGCTCGGCTAGACGCGGGAAATTGATCACGCATTCGTTCCTATCCCATCCCCATGACAGGCGATAGAGTTGCAGATAGAGACAACTCTCATTAGGCGTAAGCTGGGGCAAAAGGTAATCCGTCAACTCGTTGAACCATAGAAGATGTCCATCCACGCCGGGCAGGGAATTGAACAGGCTAAAGGATGGAAGGGCTATTTCTTGCACAGGGCTAGCTTCAAAAACAGGCCCATTTATTTGCAAGGCTACGGGCTCGTTTTTTACAGGCCCATCTTCTGAAGATGGGCCTGTTTTTAAGGCCGGCTCTATTTTTAACACAGGCTCTGTGGTAAATACAGGGCCTGTGTTAAACAATGGCTCTGTATTTAGAACAGGGCTATCTTTTAACGTAGATCCTGTTTTTGGCGCAGGGCTAATACTTTGAACCTGCTGCACCTTAGCGGGCGGAGGAGGAAAGTCGCGCGGATCGGCATAGTCCGCCAGCAGATCGCTCAGACGACCTCCTTGCCTGCGCCGCGGTGGCTCAAGCGCACTACTGAGCGAGTCGGCCAGCTCCTGCTTGCGTTTGTTGTTCGTCATCGAGGACCTCCAGAATTTCCTTTATGAGCTTTTGGAATGCGAATGCCCCCTGTGACTCGGGCTCGCGTTCGCTGACCGACTGGTTGGCCGAACTGGCTTGCTCAATCGCCGCCGCACGCGGGATCACCGTGCGGAAGACGAAATCATTATCGAACTTTTTGAGTACCGTCTCGCGCGTCTGCTGGTGCAGGCTCTCGCGCTGGGCGTAGAGCGTCGACAGCGCCATCAGCATCATGTCGGGCGCGGCGGTGGCGCGCACCTTGGCGATCTTGCGAAGTAGCTGGTTGAGTCCGACCAGCCCGAACTTGCCGGCGTTGATCGGCACAATCGTCAGGTCGCTTACGGCAAGCGCATTGAGCGTCGGCGCGCCGGTGTCGGGCGGGGTGTCGATGACGCAATAGTCGTAATGTCGGCGGGCCGGCTGCAACTTCTCGCGCAACAGCAACTCGCGCGAAACGTCCCATGCCTCAATCAACTTGCGGGCATCGTCGTCAACGACTGCCGGGATCACGTCAAGGCGCTTGCGCGAAGCGATCAAATACGCCGAATAATCCTCTCGCCCTTCCATCAGCATTCGAAGGGATGTGTGCCGGTAAAGCGGGTCGGTTGGATCGTCGAGCGCGTTGAGGTCGGCACCAAGCGCAGCAGAGAGATTGCCCTGCTGGTCCATGTCAACGGCCAGGACCCGGTTGCCCTTTGCGGCAAGCGAAATCGCCACATTAAGCGCGCAGGTGGTCTTGCCGCAGCCGCCTTTATTATTTGCGAAGACGATAGTCTTCATTGGCTCGCCTCCTTCAGCTTCCTGAGATCGGATTTCTTGAGGAGCTTCTTGCGCTCGTCGAGGGGGTCTTTGCGAGCCTGTAGCTTACCGCTCTTGATGAGCCGCCACATCTTGTCGCGTGAGACGCCGAGATAGGCGGCTCCTTCCGTGACGTTCAATTCGGTTTCGGCCATAATTCCTCCGCTATGTCTGCATCTGTCTGAATACGTCAGACTGCGTCAGGGGCGATTATATATAATTTATGCGATGATGCAAGGTGAAAATGGAACAGGTAAGGGAAATAAAGCATTTCTTAATATAGTCTAATATAAACTTCTTGCTCTGGGGTTACAGAGCACTTCGCGACTACGGATAGATAGCGCATCCATTCGGATTGCGAAATAGCTATATAACTTTTCTGAGAATATAAGGAAAAAATAGGGAAGAGAAGTCGGACGGGATTCTCCGTCTCAGCCGGCGGCGATCATGAGACCGAGACAAGCATGGCTTGGATCGGTATAGATGAGTTCAAGCAACTCAACCGCACTGAGTAAGCGATGTGCAATATGGAGAGGACAAGCTGCCAGTCAGAAAGGACACATCCCGCAGATCATCGCAGTCTTCAGAAATGCGGTGTTGTCATTGATACGCTTCTGTGGTGAGCCGAACACTGCCGGCGCGTGCCGGCGCTTTGCAGCGCAACCTGAGTCAGCGCTGGCAGTGATTGCATTTGCACTTGAGAATGAATAGATCGTGTGGTTGCTGCGCGCGTTATGAAGGATTTGATATTGCTCCCTCCTCCCTCTACGCGTAGGATATATATGTAGAGGAAGAAGAAAGAATAATGAGCACAGTTGATAATGCAGCGGCAGAAAAACAGGTACATTGGACACCTCAGTTGATCCGGCGCTTGCGAGGTAAACGCACGCAAGGAGAGTTTGGCGTATTGGTGCGGGCCACGATGAACACAGTGTGGCGCTGGGAAGACGGACGGTCGCAGCCTGATGAAGAGCATGTCCGGTTGCTCTCCGAGTTGGCAGAGCGCGAGCGGTTCCTGAAGGACTGGCGGTTAGCCGGCTCCGGCATCCTCGTCGGCGATATCGATGCGGCGCTGCGGAAATCGTCGGCAGCGGTCCGTCAGACATTGGCGCGCCGGGCGAAGGCATTAGCGGAGTAGCCCTGCATGTCTGTATACGTCACTGATACGCACGCGCTGATTTTCTACGTCACCAATATAACCACGAAGCTGTCGCGACGGGCCCGAAGAGTATTCGAGCAGGCTGAGCGCGGCGAGGCTTACATCTACATTTCGGCGGTGACGCTCTGGGAGATTTCTCGGCTAGAGCAGGCCGGGGTAATCCGGCTCAATGAACCGTACGCGGACTGGGCAGATGCGTTGCTAGCGCACCCCTGCTTTGAATGTATCCCACTTGACGAAAAGGTCATCGCTGAGGCGCGGGATTACCTGTTCAACCGCGATGTGTTTGATGCGGCGATCGTGGCGACGGCGAGGCTCAAGGATGTGCCGCTGATCACCCGCGATGAAGAGATAACGGCAGCCGGAGTGGTGGATATCTGGTGGTGAAGAATTCATTGTCTGGTCGGGGCAGGAAATCAGGGGCAAATAGGATTTCACAGCAGGCCTTGCGTAACCGTACATCTATGAAGCAGGGGACGGTGTCAAGCGAAAAAAGACAGGCCCTACTTGACCCGCCTGCGCTCCAAACAAGAGCCTAAGCAATGGCCCCTCCTGCGATGTCAATGCCCTGACTGTCTAAATCGAACCGCACAACATTGGGACAGAAGATTGGCCACAGAGACACAGAAGCACAGAGAAGTCTATAAAAATCTTTCGATCCCCTCAGCCCTTTTTTGGTTCTTCTCTGTGGCTTTGTGGCTCT
>Ga0307468_100000032_pt1 | contig 92554 bp, 86 predicted proteins | sample atmdna_FD_203085 | JGI IMG/M metagenome (GOLD analysis project Ga0307468, IMG submission 203085) | Hardwood forest soil microbial communities from Morgan-Monroe State Forest, Indiana, United States - atmos_gases AM2C_05 | ecosystem: Environmental > Terrestrial > Soil > Temperate forest > Bulk...
CGGCGGCACCCGACCCCTACGCGCCGACGTTCGAGTAATCGCCGCTACCAACCGTGATCTGGAAACGGCAATCGCCGATAAGTCGTTTCGATCCGATCTGTATTACCGACTGAACGTGTTTCCGATGGTCGTGCCAGCGCTTCGCGAACGTCGAGAGGACATCCCGCTACTGGTGGAGTACTTTACCCACCGCTACGCTAAGCGGGCAGGCAAGCGGATTAACCGGATCAGTAAGAGGACATTGAGCCTGCTTCAGTCGTATGACTGGCCGGGCAACGTGCGAGAGTTGCAGAATGTAGTTGAGCGTGCCGTCATCATCTCTGAATCCGAAGCGTTGTCGATTGACGGGCAGTGGCTCCGCGGACGGCGGTCGAGGGCTCCCTTCGTCGCTCAACCGAATCAACGCACCGCGCAGCCACGCACGCTGGCAACGCAAGAGAAAGAGGCGATAGAAGCGGCGTTGATGGAAAGCAAGGGTCGAGTGGCGGGGCCGTTCGGCGCGGCTAAGCAGCTAGGCATTCCTTCCACGACGCTGGAATCGAAGATCAAGGCGCTCAGTATAGACAAGCAACGCTTCAAGCCGCAATAATCACCAACTGGTTCTCCAGTTCAGCCTTCGGCCAAGCGCCTCGGCCAAGTCGAGCAGACCATCCTCGTGCGCGGCTGCGATCACCCCTAATGCCCCGATGACTTTTAACCCTCGCTTCTCTGCCTCTTCGCGCCCTCGCGCCGCTTGAGCCATTGATTCAAGGCGAATAGCGAGATGAACAGCGGCGGTAAGGCAAGGCTCCGCCAGTAAACGAGCAAGACAGGATTTGAGGACGCCACGGTGATCTCTCCGGCAACGTTGATTGAATCGTCTCCATGCTTGATTGCCACTTCAAGTTCCCAGAGGCCGGATTCCGAAACCTTCACCGGCGCTGCGTAAAGCAGCTTGTTCTGCGCCGCTTCACGTGTGGCTTCGGAGCGGATACTCATCGCGCCTTCTTTGCGCAATTGAACGAAAGCCTGACAGTCGAGCACCGGTTGCTGACTGTCGCGGCTCTGGATCATCAGGCTGATGTCAACCGGGCCGGCGCGCAGCGGACTGGGCGTCGTGAATACCGTGATGACGAACGGGCCTGCCGACTTCTCGAATTGTACGGCCCCGCCATCGGCGTGCGCCCGGATAATGCAAGCAATCCATGCGGTGGCGATCAACATCGCCATCACAGCGGCGTTAACCACTCGGTTAAAGACGACTCTCTTACTTTGTTGCCGCATCAAAAAACGCTCCGATCACTGCATCATTGAATGCATCATCCCGCGCATCTGCATGGGTTGAAACACCACCCAAACGCCCGCCGCATAGAGAGCCACCGCGAGGGCGGCCCAAGGTAAGAGCAGACCGAACGCGCTGCGGTTTTGCTTCGTGAAACTGAAAGCCGTGCGCCAGCCGACATAGAGCGTCAACAGCAGGCCCGCGCCCAGCAGCAACACTTGAATTGAAGTCAGCCAGTCGACAGGAACCATCGTTGATACAGAAGCCCAATCGGGCCTGCCAAGAAAGCTGATTCCAGCGTCGCCTGCGGCACGCTTGAAGGTTGGCACGATGGCGCTCGCTCCGATCAGCAGGTGGTAGACGAAGTGCGCTACCCACATGCTGAAGCCCAGCGGCACCAGCGTCATTACGAAGCTGCACGTGAGTTTTTTCCACTGCACCGGAATGCCGCCGAGAGCTTTGGACAGGGTGCCGCAGAAAGCCGCCAGAATGGCCGGCGCGATCAACAAACCAAACGCAAATACGACGGTGATGACAGGCAGCGGCGAGCTAGAGCCAAATTGATTCTGCAAGCGTTGCTCCCATGCGGTCACAGGGGCAATCATCCCTGCGGCATTAACGAAAGCCCCGAAGACTAACAGCAGCGCCAGCGCCGCCACACTTGGCCGCCGCGCCAGTCTCCCGATTGATGGACGAGCGCGATCTGATATTAGCTGGCGCGCGGGAGAAATCGAGATGAGGCCGATGTTTTGGTGCGGGCAGGCGTGAATGCAGTCAAGGCAGAACGTGCAATCGAGGTTGCCTGATTTTCTCGGCACGAACAGTTGCAACTCGCATCCACGTTGAGCGCTGCTTCCGCGAATACATTCATGGGTCGTGCATGTCCGGCACACGTCCAGATTGCGCGCCTTCACCTCCAGCGGTGAGACCAGCGACTGGATAAAATTGAACTGACCGATGGGGCAGACGTACTTGCAGAAGCTCGCCCCCTTGAATAACCCGTCAACGACAAACGCAGCGACGAAATAGCCGATGATGATCCAGGCAGTGAGCCAGGGACTATCCCAAAGGCTGAACGCCTCGTAGGCCCATAGATAAACCGCGAGCAATCCAACCGCGAGCCATTTCGAGCGTAGCCGCCTGGGCCAACGCCATCGCGCCGGCAAGAAGCGACGGCCCAGATCTCGCGTCAGCATGAAGGGGCAGGCCATGCAAAAAAAATTGCCGACGAAAAGCAACGCTAAAACTGATAGCCCGCGCCAGTGCGTCCAGGGCAGAACGCCCGCCAGATTCATCGAACTCATCTGATGTCCGAACAGACCGTCGGCGACAGTGACCAACGCCAGCAGAAGCATCACGGTTTGCGCCGCGCGGCGAAAGTATCGCCACCGAATCATTGCTCCGACGAATGGGATGGATAGGAGATCAAGGCTACGCTGGCGTGGCCTGGCTAGTCGTGAAGCTAGCGGTGAAGACGGCTTGATTGAATGGCTCAATACCAGCAGCGCGATCTGAAGACTTGAAGGGCGGATAGCGCGGCGACGTGAGCTTATCGCTTGGACGGTGATCAAGCCGACCGCAATCAGAAAAACAAGCGAGCCCGGCACCCACATGATTGCGCCCGCTGCCGCCTGGTCTTCGAGCGCCGACATCCCCGGAAGTCGCGGCGCGGCGGCGTAGGTCGGGTAAACCACACGGTCGCAGAAGATGAGATATGCCGATAGGGCGGTGTTCTGGAAGTCGGCGAGAAACAGATAAGGGATCATCGCCCAGCGCGGCCATTGCGCGCGGCTCGGCCAGGGTTGAATCACCGGCCACCAGAATAGAATGCCGGTCGCGAGAAAGCATACGTGCTCTACTTCGTGCAGAGCCTGCGAGCGCAAAGCCAGCTCATACATCGGCGGCAAATGCCATGCGATGGTCGTTGATATGAAGGCCAGCCAGCAGACCACCGGGTGTGTCATTCTGCGGCCAAATCTCGCAAGCGCCTTCCAGGCGAGAAAGGGACCCAACCCATGTTTGGATACGACAGTCGGCAGCCCGCGCAACAGAGGCAAGAAAGGATTGCCCAATAAAAGCAACGACGGTGCAGCCATCATCAGCAGGAGGTGCTGAATCATATGCGCGGTCAGCAACAGATTGGCGAAGGCATCAAGTGGTGAAGCGACCGCCAGGAAGATGCTTGCGAGACCCGCGAAGAAAGCCAGCGGACGGGCGGTGCTGAAACGTCCCGGCATCTGACTATGGAGCCTGCGCCAGCCGCGAGCGTAGACCAAACCCGTGAGTGCCAGCAGGAATAATAGAGCCGGATCGAGCGTCCAGGATTCTAGCACTGCATCGGCGACCGAATACATAGAGTAAGCCTCGTCACCTTTGCTATCCGAGCAATACATAGAGCGGCGCGGACTTATTCAGCACCATCATCGAAAAGAGTAAAGGAAGATAAAATATCGTTGCGTTAAGTAACTCTTTTGCCGAAGCATTGGTGCGCTCCATCGCGGCTCGACGAACGTAAAAGAGCAGCCACAGTCCCAGACAAAGAGACGCGAATAAGTAAACCTTTCCTGCCATGCCAAGCACCGCCGGAAAGAAGCTCATGACGATCAACGCGGCTGACATGATCCAGACCTGGTGAAAAGCGACTGCGCCATCGCGGTCGTTTTCGGGCGTCATCAACATTCCTGCGCGGGCATAGTCATCCCGGTACATCCAGCCGATGGCGAGAAAGTGCGGGAACTGCCAGAAGAACAGAATCGCGTAGAGTACCCACGCGCCGAGCGAAAGGTCGTCGCGCACCGCCGCCCATCCCATCAGAATGGGCGCGGCTCCGGGAAAAGCGCCGACCAGTGTGCAAAGATCCGTGCGGCGTTTGAGCGGTGTGTAGAGCAGCAGGTAAACGAGTAGCGCCGCCAGCCCGATCATGCTGGTCAGCAGGTTGCAGGCCACCGCAAGATAGAGGGTTCCCGCGATGGACAAGACGATACCAAAACCGAGGGCTGCGCGCGGCGTCAGCCGCCCGGCGGGCAGCGGGCGATTCGCCGTGCGGCGCATTTTGCCATCATAGGTGCGCTCGGCGTAGTGATTGAGCGCGGCAGTTCCTCCCGCAACCAGCGCAGTCCCCAGCACGGCGTTGAAGAGAACTAGCGGGTCGAGCAACGATGTGGAAGCCATCAAGTATCCTGCGCCGGTCGCAATTAGGACAAGCAGTAAGACTTCGGGTTTGGTGAGGCTGACAAAGTCCATCAGCCGGGCAGGCGGGAGGGTCTGAGGAGCGTCAAGCCTGTTTATTTGGGTCCCAGGTCTATGGTCATCATGCCTCACCAAACCCGAAAGAACATGCAGTTGGACTGCATAACGATCTCTCGACTCAATTCTCTCATTGCTTAAATTCATAATCACACTTTCCATGCTTGCTTGCCGTACCAGATGATTTGCCGGCGGCTTTACGGCGCGGCTTGCGCGACTTTCTTTTGCGTCTGCGCGGGCTGCCCCGGTGAAGTCGAATCCTGCGCCGGCGGTTCATTCGGCCCGCGCAGGGTTTTCATGAAGGCGACAAGAGCGGCGACCTCTGATGGGCTGAGGTTCTTGCCATAAGCCGGCATGTTGCCGCCGCCTTGAACCACTTGTCTGGTCAACTGATCGCCGGTCAGGCGCGTCGCGACGCCGTCGAGCGCAGGCCCGCGCAGGCCGCCGCTGCCGTCGAGGGCATGGCAATTCCGGCATTGCTTGTTCTGCAACACGAGCGCGCCTTGCCGCTCAAGAGGCGTGCGCCCTTCGACATATTTGACCGGCGTCGCTTCGGCGCTCCACGCCGCCATCTTGGGCGACCACGGCGAATAGGTGCCCAGGTAGTTGAGCGTGCCGATGCTCAAAAAGATGATGAGGACGACCAGCACCGCGACGGGCCGGCGGCGGGCGCTTTTTTCGCCCGTGCCGGAAATGAAAGGGAGTGCGAAGAGCAGCCCGATCAAAATCACCGGCACCGTGAGAATCAGGATGGTTTCCAGATAATCGGGCAACAGCGCGAGCACTGCGTAGAGCCAGAGGAAGAAGAAATCAGGCTTCGGTACGGTATTGATCTGCGTCGGATCAGGGACGCCGTGCGGGCCTTCGGGTCCGAACATGACTGCGCAGCCGAGAATGCCGAACATCACCACGGCGCTGAAGATCAGGTCTTTGCTGATCGCCTTCGGGACGAAAGGCACGCCCTCTTTTTTCACTAAAGTTTCATACTCCTGTTCGTAGGTTGCTTTGACTACGGCTTTCCCTGGCACCGGGTATTCGTTGATGCCTTTGGTGAGCACCAGCCTGAGGTGCAGGCTGACGAGCGCGATGATCGTGCCGGGAATGACGAAGACGTGCAGGGTGAAGAAGCGCGCCAAGGTTTCGCCGGCGATGATGGGGCCGGCCAGCACAAAATGGACAAGCTCCGGCCCGATCATCGGCACTCGCCCCATCATCGCCGCGCCGATGCCAAGCCCCCAGTAAGCATCTTGATCGAAGCGCAGCACCTGTCCGGTAAAAGCCATACCGAGCGTGCAGAGCAACAGCACAACGCCGGAAATCCAGGTCATCTCGCGCGGATACTTGAAGGCACCGAAGAGAAAGACTTGGGCGAGGTGCAAGATCATGATCGCGACCATGAAATTCGATCCCCAGTTGTGCATGGCGCGCAGCAGCCAGCCAAGCTGTTGTTGATAGTTCAGGTATTCGAGACTGGTGTAAGCCTCGCTGGCCGAGGGGACGTAAACGAAGGCCAGACAGATGCCGGTGACAACCTGAATGATGAAACAGAGCAGGGTGCCGCTGCCGAAAACATAAAACCAGCTCTCGGCATTGCGCGGCACGTGGTGCCCTGCGGTCGAAGCGTACAACTTGCTCAGATGCACGCGGTCATCAATCCACAACGCAATCTTTCTCAGCATACGAAGCTCCCTTTACATCCATTTTCGCCTTTGTTGACTGATACCGGCTGCGATAGGGTCGGAAGCTGGCCGCCTTTAACGAAGAGCTGCCCGTTCTCAATTTTGTAGTCATACTCATACAGACCGCGCGGCGGCGGGCCTGACGCGTGCGATCCGTCCTCGTAAAAGGCACCGCCATGACAGGGACACATGAACAGATGTGATTCTTGAAACCAGCGCACCGGGCAGCCGAGGTGCGTGCAGTTGATGGCGAAGATTTGGAATTTTTCCCCCTCGATGCGCCGCACCCAGCAAGGAATGTCTGCCGTCGCCCCGTCCCAGGGCCGCGTGTAAGGATTGCGATAGGTCGCCAGCCTCGTTTGACCAGCAGGAAAGCTTTCGAGCGCGCCGAGCGAGATCCACGACTGGTAAGGCCCCCGGCGTCGGAAGCTTGAAAAAACATAGCCGATGACAGGAATGCCGATGAACGACGCCGCCACGACGTTGAGCGCGGCTCCAAGCTTCAACAGAAAACTACGGCGAGAAGACCCGGTGCCGGGAGTCGGATTAAGTTCTTGCTCTTTCACAGCCATGGTGTGTTTCTCCTGTATTCGTCAATCAGTGCGCAGTTGCCGTCTTGATTTCAGAAGCTGATGGATTAGCGGGCTGCGCTCGTTCAGACGCGAGTGCCCTGGGGCGTTGCGCCGCCAGCCAGGCCACCACATCGGAAACCTCTTGCGCTGACATCGGGTGGTCAGGCGTGTTTGCGCGGCAGTCGGGTTTTCCCATGTCCTGGCGGCCCACGATGACAGTCGTGCGCAACGATTGATCGCTGACCAGCTTCAAGTAGTTTGGATCGATGATTGATCCAGGCACTTTGCCGCCGCGCCCGTCCGCGCCGTGACACTGAGCGCAGTAGGTGCTGTAAACGGTTGCGCCGCGCTGCGGGTCGCCCGGCCCCGTGCCATTGGCGATGGCGTCTTGCTGGCTGTACGGCGGCAGCGTCACTCCGTTGAACTCCTCGGAGCGCCCCCATCGTGATCGCATTTGCTCGGCCAGCAAATCAACCTGTGCGTCGGTGAGTTGGCCGCCGAACTTTTGCCCGAAGGCGGGCATGCTCGTCGAAGGCACACCTTGCCGGATGACCAGGTGCAGACTGTCCGCGCTGATCAGGTTCAAGTAGAGCGGATCATTCAACGGACGCGCGGCACCACTGCGCCCGGCAGAACCGTGGCAGCCGGCGCAGTTCTGACCGTAAAGCTGATCAAAGTCGGCGACCTCAGAAGGCGCTACCCAGCGGTCGGCCTCCGTCGGCTTACCCGGCAGACGGTTGCAGCCTGAGGCCCAGCCGAGGACTAGAATGAATAGGGCGAGGGCGTAGCGTTTAGTAGTCATTGCTCCTCTCCCTTCTCTTCGATCAGTCCTGGAATCTCAAGTCCGGCTCGCGCCGCGAGCGGCCAGGTCTGCATGGTTTCAACCATCTTGGAGTGGTGGATGACGTAGCCGGTTGTCATGCCGAAGGCGACCTGCGAGGCGATGAACCAGAGCCAGTCAATGCGGGCGTCGAGCAAGGGGTTGACGAGTTTCAGCGTTGCCCAGACGAGCGCCGTCCACAGAACCGGGCTTATCAAGCTGCCCCAGAAGGCGGCGCGTCTCGATGGCAGCATCGGCAGCAATACCGCAAACAACAACCCGACGAGCAGCGAGACTATTCCATGGCTGATCAGTGCCATAATGAAGGCCGTGCCATTGAAAGCCTTCAATTGAGCGACATCGGCTTGAGCCAGCGATGGCATTGCTGCGCCGGCAAGCAGGTTGACGGGATACCAGATGCTGCCGTGGGCGATGAGGCCATACGCGCAGGCCACCATTGCCATCGCCACGCCGCCGACGATGCCACCCTTCAAGCCGGAAGAATACGGATGAATCTCCGCAGGGATGCGGACGCGGTGACCGGACTGGCCGGCTTTGAGGCGGGCCACCGTGCGAGCCGACGCTTTGACGGGTTGGGCGCGCTCGATGGCAGGCCGCACAGGGAACATTTCAACCTGCTCAACCGGCAAGTCTTCGCGGAACCAGCCGACGGCGCCGCGCAGAGCAAGAACCAGCCCCACCAGGCTGATGACCAGATGCGTGACCAGTCCTGCCGCGAGCAAGGTGATGCCGAGGGCGGTGATCATCGGCCAGGCCGTTGGCGCTGGGACTTCAATCATCTCTTGAGAGGGGCGGTTGTCTTCTGCTGACATGGTTTTCCTCCATCATCTTCTGCGGTCCGACGCTAGGAATGAACAGAGCTTCGGTGAAAGAGCCTTCCGGTATGTAATATGCGACCTTCGTCATTTGCTAAAACAATCCGGTCGTGCAACCAGTCAAAGCCGGCCCAATACTGTGGCCCGGCATTTTCGGGCTTCTGCATCTCTCGAACGAAAGGTTCCAGTATCTGATAGCAACGTCTTAGGCTAGGCTCCCAGCCCACAATCAGCGGCTCTAGCGGGACGAGTCCAGATTGCAGGATCGTACCGGCAGTCGAGAAACTCGAACACAGCTTGGAGGCCGCCTGCTGCTCTTCTTCGGTCCAGTGAGCGAAATGCTTCTTGTGCAACGTTGTGAACACCAGGTTCAAGGCGGCGCGTATTTCGTCCGACTCGATGAAGCTCAACAGCGTAAGAATGTGCTGCGCGGCGGTGCTGCGGCGCACTTCCTGCACCTGCTCATTCATGATTCGGAACTGCCGGTAATTAATGGCGAGCGTAATCAACAAGCCAACTACCCCGATCAGTTGAGCGACAATTTGTAATTTCTGAAGCGTATTCATCTTGTAATCGTGACGACCCATTCTTGCCTGCTATCTTTAGCGACCGATGACATAGACGACGGTAAAGACAACGACCCAGACCGCGTCCACGAAGTGCCAGTACCAGGAGATCATCTCCAGGCGCTCGCCGTCTGCTGGCCTGATGCTTCCTTTCAGGCTAAGGATCAGAACCAGTGTGAGCAGCGTAAATCCGACGATGACGTGACTGGCGTGCAATCCGACCAGCGAATAGAAAGTCGTGCCGAACAGGTTAGTGCTGATCGTCAGGTGATGATCAACGATGAGCCGCTTCCACTCGGCGGCGGTTGACGCCAGAAAAATTGCCGCAAGTAGAATCGTTATGGCCCACCAGAGTCGGAAGCCTCCGACGCTTTCCCGTTTGAAAGCACGCTCGGCGATCATGATGGTCAAGCTGCTCGCGAGCAGACAGATCGTCGAAACGATTGGCGTCTCAAGCACGTCCGCAGGGAATGGCCCGGTCAGGCTCTTGCCGATGTAGAACAGGTAGGCGACGACAAAGATCGTGAACATCGCCGTCTCGCTCAGGATGAGACAGGCGACGGCCACCTTGCGGCGCGACGGCAACTTCCACGCGGCGGATTCGTCAGTCAGATTCAGCGCATCAGCATTGGTCATGGTCTTACTCTCCGATTCACTCGTACTTCCAATCCGGGTCTTCGGGGTGTTTCAAGTCCCACAGCGGGCGGGCGCTGCGCACGACGGGCACGGTCTCGAAGTTGTACTCCGGCGGCGGAGAAGTTGTAGCCCACTCAAGCGTCCAGCCGTCCCATGGGTCATCGCCCGCCTTCTCGCCCTTTCGTACCGACCTGAGAATGTTCCACGCCAGACAAGCAATGCCGGCGATTTGAAAGGCGACCCCGATGGAAGAGATCAGATTGAATATCTCCCAGCCGCGTCCGGGGTCGTAGGTGTAGATGCGTCGTGGCATGCCGAGCAAGCCCGGCAGGTGCATCGTGTCAAAGGTCAGGTGGAAGCCGATGAAAAAGAGCGCCAGGTGCCACTTGCCAAGCCGTTTGCTCAGCATTCGCCCGGTGGCCTTCGGATACCAGTAGTAGATCCCTGCGAAGATGCCGAACAACATGCCGCCGATCAGCGTGTAGTGAAAATGCGCCACGACGAAGTAAGAGTCGGTCAACTGCCAGTTGAGCGGCGCGGCACCCAGCATAATGCCGGTCAGGCCAGCGATCAGGAATTGAAACAGGAAGGCGAGGCAACAGAGCATCGGCAATTCAAAGCGGATCTTGCCGCCGTACATCGTGCCCAGCCAGTTGAAAATTTTTATTCCGGTTGGGACTGCCACCAGCATGGTCGAAACCACAAAGAAGGTGTTACCCACACTGGTCATGCCGACGCTGAACATATGGTGAGCCCAGACGCTCACGCTGATGAAGCCGATCATCACCGTCGCGCCGACCATGACGGCATAGCCGAAAATCGGCTTGCGCGAAAAGACCGGGATGATTTCAGAGACGCAGGCGAAGGCGGGAATAATCAGAATGTAAACCTCCGGGTGGCCGAAAATCCAGAAGAAGTGCTGCCACAAGACTGCCGACCCGCCCGCCTGCGTGTCGAAGAAGCTCGCGCCGACAAATCGGTCGAGCAGCAGCATGATCTGCGCAGCGGTCAGCGGCGGGATCGCGACCAACATCATTGCTGAGACGACGAGCATCAGCCATACGAACAGCGGCATGCGCATCAGCTTCATACCGGGGCTGCGCATGCTGAACGTGGTAGCGACGACATTGACGGCCGAGGCCAGGCTGCCGATGCCGCTCACCAGCAGGCTCAGTATCCAGTAATCCGTGCTGTTCCCGCGCGAGAAGGCTCGGCCCGTCAACGGCGCGTAAGCGAACCAGCCGACGTCGGGAGCCGAGCCGTGACCGCTCAAGCCCGGCGCACCGATGTAGCTGAAGAAAAGCAGCAGCGCACCGAATAGAAACATCCAGTAGCCGAAGGCATTCAGGCGCGGGAAAGCCATGTCGCGCGCGCCGATCATCAGCGGCACCAGATAATTCGACAGCCCGGCCACAATCGGCATGCCGACAAAGAAGACCATTGTGGTGCCATGCACGGTGAAGAGGCGATTGAACGTGTCAGGGGCGACAACGTGGTTATTTGGGAAGGCCAACTGCAAACGGATGACAGAAGCCATCAAGCCCGCGACGACAAGGAAGACCAGAGCACTGGCGATATACATCAGGCCGAGCTTCTTGTGATCGACGGTGACGACTAACTCGTGCAGCCGGGTCACAAGCGATGGCGAAGCCACCGGGCCTGTCAACGGAAATTCAGGATTGGCAGTGACCATCAGGCATTCTCCCATTCTAATTTAAGGTCTGAAGATAGCGGACGATCTGGTCCATCTCTTCGTCCGTGAGTTGCATATCCGGCATATAACAACCTTCTTTTAGCCTCTGCGGATTGCGCACCCAGGCACGCAGCTTTTCTGCCGTGTTCAATGCCGCACCGGAGCCGAGCGTTTCGCGGCTCATTAAATGAGTCAGGTCGGGGCCGAACTTGCCGTTGGCTTCTGTTCCTTTGATCGTGTGACAGTTGACGCAGGAGGTCGAAAAGAAGAGGTCGCGCCCGGCTTTCACCTGCATGTCATTGGCTGCATCACGTTGCTGCGCGGCCACCCACGTTTCGAACTCGCCGGGCGGATGCACGATGACGCGGATCAGCATGCGAGCGTGCTGTGTGCCACAATACTCGGCGCAATTGCCCAGGTAGGTTCCAGGCGTCATCGGGGCTATCCACATCTGGTTATCACGGTTTGGGATGACGTCGGTTTTGCCGGCAAGCTGAGGGACCCAGAAGCTGTGCGCGACATCGGCAGATTCCAGTTTCAGAAACGTCGGTCTCGGCTCAGCCGCGTCGCTCGCCGGAACATGCAGCTCGTTCGCCGTCACGATGCCGAGTTCGGGATAGCGGATCTCCCACCACCACTGGTGACCGACGACCGTAACTTGCAACGCTTTCGGAGGCGGGGGGGCGTTTTGAATTTCGGCGATTGTACGAGCCGTCACCAGGCTCAGCACAAAGACGATCAGGATAGGCAAGACCGTCCAGGCAAGCTCGATTTGATTGCTGCCATAGACTTGAGGTGGTTCGTGTCCATCATCGCCGGCACGACGCCGGAATCGTGTGACCGTGTAAACAAGCAAACCGGCAACGATGATAAAAATCACCGCGCAGATGACAAGCACGAGTATCGTGTAGTCAGAGATCGTCCTGGCCGGCGTACCATCCGGTTTGAAAATGTTGGTCACGCCACCCGCATCGTCGGCAACGGCTGGAGTCACCGTTAAGGCGAAGACGAAATACAAGAACGAGGCTCTGGCAAACCACGCCCGCGAAAAACGAATGGCGGATTGCAAAGGCGACTTCACTCGGTGCGCTCCTTTCCGGCTTGCTTTTAGTTCGCTCACTGTGAAGTAGAGCGAACCAGTCACATCTCGCGGCCTGCCTGGCGAAATGCTGGGTGAAGAGTTAGTGACCGAGGGGCGACCTGATTTTGTAGACTGTGAGGCGTGTCGCCCTGGCCTCACCTTAAACGATTGCTCGCCACTTCTCCCTCGGTCACCGGTCGTAGTGGCAAAGATGCTGCCACACTGAGCGGGGTCTTGCCCGTCTTGTTCAAATCATTGAATTGGCAATTGATAGGCGCTGTCGAAAGGTTTGGCTATACCGAGAGTCGTGCAAGCGGTGATGACAGTATATAAACACGTGGCAATGGATTATCACTGCTTCAGGCCATAAACGAATGGTGGATGGCGTAGGCGGCTTCACTCGGTGCGCTCCTTTCTGGCTTGCTTTTAGTTCGCTCAGTATCGCGTAGCGTGTCAGTTTGAAACCTCAGGTCAGTATTGATCGGCGCTCCAATCCAAAACTGACCCTTCAGGTGCCCCTCGGCTCGCTAGACTTTGTGAGTGTAGCCCCCAGCAGCTATATGGGTCTTTCCGAATCTTGCTCGAACCGGCTCTATTCTGCTGTATTTCTGTTGTTCAATAGTGAATATGGACCGCAGCGGTCTGACACTTTTGAGATTAGATCAGGACTAAGAAAGCCGCTTCACGCAGAAAAGCAATCTCACCAGGACATAACAACTCTATGACTTGTCATAGCGCAATCACACGAGAGCATAGGCGATAAGGGCGCAGATGCTAGTCATCATCGACAGGGCCACTAAGAATTGGAGCAAGAAACAGTCTCTTATAGCAAAAAGTAGAAAGAACCTGCCAAAGGCTTGCGCTAGTCTAGGGTTTGGGCAGATTAAGGAGAAACCTGATGTCAAGAAGGCAAAACAATGCGAACACTACCGGGAACCTCAGCGCGCAACCGCGTTTTCACCAACGTGCGCGCGAAATCCAGCCGTACGGGACTGTCAGCCACCTGCTGCCGCTGGAACTCGAAGAGCCGGTTCGGTTGGAGATGACCGAACAGTTGAACCAACTGCTCGCCGATACGATGACGCTTCGCGACCTGTACAAGAAGTCTCACTGGCAAGTCGCCGGCCCGACCTTCTATCAACTGCATCTGCTCTACGACAAACATTACGGCGAGCAGGTTGAACTGGTTGATTCGATTGCCGAGCGTATCCAGTTGCTCGGCGGGGTGAGCCTGGCTATGGCCGCCGATGTGGCGGAGACGACGCAAATCGAGCGGCCCCCTCGTGGCCGGGAGGTAGTCCCCGTTCAGTTGTCGCGATTGATCGACGCTCACCAAATCATCATTCGCCAGGCTCGAACGCAGGCCCGCCGCGCTTCTGAACTTGGCGATGACGGCACGAATGATCTGGTGGTGAGTGAAGTGCTGCGGACCAATGAGCTTCAGGTCTGGTTCTTAAGTGAGCATCTGGTCAACCTGCCGCTGGTCGAAGCGGGAGAGCCGTCGACGACTGCCGGCGCAGCATAGCAAAGCGCGTGTCCCTGACCCGCAGGGCAGCAGAGGCAAGTGCTATCCGCGACGTCCGTAAGCGTCAGCGTGCGCTGTCCAAGCAGAGTCCTAGGCTTGCTTCTTCCGCAGGCTTTTCAACGCGCCGCCCCAGGCGATCACCTGGTCGAGCATGGTGTTGACAGACTTCTCCTGCTGGGGAGCCGGCTTGAAGACTGTGAAGTTCTCGAAGTCGGTGAACAGCGACAGCCCGACCTGAGCTTTCACGTCGGCCACCTGTAGTTCTCCCATTACCAAGCGCAGATTCTCCACCGCACGTACCCCTGATGCGCCGCCGTAGCCGACAAATCCCGCCGCCTTGTTGCCCCACTCGTGGTAGAGGTAATCGATTGCATTTTTGAGCGCGCCCGAAGTCGCGTGGTTGTACTCGGGCGTCACGAAGACGTAGCCGTCGAATGACGCGATCTTCGCCGACCACGCCTTGGTGTGCTCGTGGGTGTACTGGGCCATCAGCGGCGAATTTGGCTCGTCGAGCAGCGGTAGGTTGAAGTCTTTGAGGTCCACGAGTTCAAACTCGGCGTCGCTACGCTTTTGCGCGATGTTGTGTACCCAACGAGCGACGGCCTCGCCCTTGCGACCGGGCCGCGTGCTGCCGATGATGATGGCAATTCGAAGCATAAATTTCTCCCATGCAGTTTCCGCTACAAAACATTTTCGATCATTCAAGAGTTAATCGCGCCCATCCGGCCCTGACGGTAATCCTCAATCGCCTGGCGGATTTCCGCTTGGGTGTTCATCACGAACGGCCCGTAGCGCGCGACCGGCTCGTTCAAGGGCATCCCGGCAATGAGCAGCACGTCGAGCGTCGCCACAGCGGCGGCTGGATTTTCGATCCTTACTTCGTCGCCGTCCTGCGCGAAAATGACCATCTGTCCGTCCCCGGCGTGCTCGCTCTCCTCCCCGAACCTCCCCTCGCCGTCCACGACGTAAGCGAAGGCGTTGTAAGTGGCAGGCACCTGTTGGGTGACCGAGCCTCCGGGCTCGATCCTGTAATGCAGGTAGATGATCGGCGTGCGCGTCTCAATGATGGCCCGCTCGCCCATCGCTTCGCCAGCGATCACACTCACCGTCACCAGCCCATCGGCGGAAGTCGCTTTGGGGATTTGCGCGGCAGGAATTTCCTGGTAGCGCGGGCTCATCATCTTGTCGCGCTTCGGCAGGTTCACCCACAGTTGGAAGCCGTGCAAGCGGCCTCCCGTTCGTTGGAACTCTGCCGAGGGCATCTCCGAATGGACCACGCCTGCCCCGGCAGTCATCCACTGCACGTCACCGGCTTGCAGGCGTCCGGCGTGCCCGCGGGAATCTTTATGCTCCATCTCCCCCGACAGCAGGTAGGTCACCGTCTCGAAGCCGCGATGCGGGTGGTCGGGTGCGCCTTTCGCACGACCGGGCGCGAGCGTCATCGGCCCCATCTCATCCAACAGCAGGAATGGGTCGAACACCGAAAACGACGCCTTCGGGAAGGGCCGGCGCACGAGAAAGCCCGCGCCCTCAAGCGTCTCGATGCTGTCCGCGAGGCCCGCCACTGCGCGCGGTCGTTTGTTGCTCTGATTTTTCCGTTGTAACGACTTCATCGCTTCCATCTTTCACTTGCCTCCCGGTTAAATCTTTCCCCGATCACGCGAGCCTGTGTGCTCTACTCCAGCACGGTCACAGGTCTTTGCTTACTCGCAATTTTAGGCAAAGGTAAGAATCGCCCGACAGCGAATCGTCCCGGCCCGGCGATCACGATGGGCAGCAGCGCGCCGACCGCCAGCAGATGATACTCGAACCCTTCTCCCGCCTGGTTGCCAAACCAGTTCATGAAAAAACCGAACTTGGCGTGAACCATGCCAATCGCGCCGAGCATGATGAGAATGATGGAGGCTGCGGAAAAGCGCGACAGAAAGCCGAAGATGAGTCCCAGCCCACCGAAGAACTCGCCGACGGTAACCAGATAGCCTAAAGGCCCCATCATCTGGACGACGGCTGAGAGCCCCGGCCCGCCGAAAGCGCCGAAAAGTTTCTGCGCGCCGTGCGCCAGGAAAATGACGCCGACGACAATGCGGGCGACCAGCAGCGCCCAATCAACCGCAGAACGATCATGGATGTTAGTCTCAGATTGCATCGTTTTCTCCTTATTCAAATATTGCGTAGCCAGCTTACTTTTGGTAAGCTCACAAGGGAGGATACACTGGTAGGCTACAATAGTCAAGTAGGCAATTAAAAGTAAGTGAAGAAAGAGGTATGATCTATGCCAAAAGCTGTGAGTCGAATTAAAAGTCCTGCCAAACGATCGGCTTCTTCCAATTCGGCGCGTCAGGCGAGCAAAGGAGAATCGAAAGTCTGCGCGCGGTTTCACCACGCCGTGGAGCTGATCGGGCGGCGTTGGAGCGGCGCGATCATCAGTATGATGATGGGTGGACCGCAATGCTTTAATGAATTGCTGGTGGCGGTGCCGGGGCTCTCCGACCGTCTGCTCACCGAGCGGCTACGTGAGCTTGAGTCGGAGGGACTCGTCCGGCGCACGGTCATTGCGGGGCCGCCGGTGCGCGTGAGCTACGAGTTGACAGAGGCAGGTGAGAATCTAAAGCCGGTGATTGAGAGCCTGGGCCGATGGGCAGAGCAGTGGGTGAAAGTCTGACCTGTAGTGGGCAGTTTCAAACAGAACGGGTAGTGGAGAAATGAGGTGGGATAGTGAATAATCTGAGATGATGGTCACTATCACACTCCAATGCCCTCACTGCCAAAGCGATAAGTTAGTGCGTGATGGGTTCACGCCAAATGGTAAACAGCGTTACTGGTGTCACGATTGCCATCGCAGCAGTCGCGATAATCCACAACCACGAGGCTATACCGAAGCAGAAAAAGAACAGATCCTCGCCGCCTATGAAGAACGCTCTTCACTGCGCGGTCTGGAGCGCGTCTTTGGCCTCTCGCGCAAAACGGTTAGCCAATGGCTCAAAAAAAAGAAGCATCGCTCCCAGCTTTGAGTTCAACCTTGCTGGTGACCGATGACATTGCCGCAACTGAGTTAGAACTCGATGAACTCTGGTCATTCGTGTTGAAAAAGAGTCGCAAGCGATGGATTTGGATTGCTCTATGTCGCTGGTCGCGTCAGGTGGTGGCTTATGTCATCGGCGACCGCAGTGCGGCGACTTGCCGAAAGTTGTGGGAGCGCATCCCTGCGGCCTATCGCACGGCTCATTGTTACACAGACTGCTGGGAGGCATATCAAAACGTCATCCCAGAAGATCAACATACGGCGTGTGGCAAAGACAGCGGCTTGACCGCGCATGTCGAACGTTGGAACAACACGCTGCGTCAGCGGCTCGGACGCTTTGTGAGAAAAACCTTGTCATTCTCGAAGTCGGATCGGATGCACGAGATATGTCTACGATTGTTCATTCATCGTTACAACCTCTCGTTGTGTCCCACTTGATTTCCCCACTACCACATTTTGAAAGGCAGGGTGGTCTAGGGGCAGCGCCATGGCGCGCTTTTCATTTCTTGGGTTTCGCTTCGCAACCCCAGGCTTCCCAATATGCCTCTAAGCGACCAACAAATGCCTTCGGCTTTTCAACGTAAATCCGCTCCCCTAGAGGTCGAGCCTTCATCTGAAGTTCTTCCCGCCGTTGATTGATGAGCGACACCAGCACCTCTATCTCCTTGACGTCAACTGTGTCATTCACATGCTCTGTAATCCTTTTGTGCAGCAGGGCAAGGTCATGATCATCGCTAAGATACCTTGCCAGTTTCTTGAGTTCCCCGGCCAACTCTCCGATCACGTCCGGCCAGATCGGCCTGAGAATTCTTAGCTGATAAAACAGATTTTTCACCCTCTTGCGCCATTCATGGAAATGCCTGGTGTCCGGCTCATCATAGGCTAGTTTCATGCCGGTGCGGCCTTGTTTGTAGACTCGCTGAAGTCCCAGCCTCAACGCCAAGAAATCGTCATCTTTTATTGGCCAACTCGCGATGTCCTGCTGTGCGGCCTGGATTAGCTTTGCGGTCTCCGATAGGATTTTCTTCTTTTCAGTTTGACGCTTTTTTTTCGCCTGCTTGAAGGATTTTCGGGTGCCGGCAAAGGCGTCAGGCGCTAATTGCTCGTCAAATCGTTCAGCCAGCTTGTCGAGCGATTCAAGCAGGGCGGCGCTATCGCGCACAGAGGCGAGGCGTCTGCCAGCATCCCTGTAGCCAATATTTTCTTGCTGATAAACGCCTTTGCCGAGCCCGTCCCGGATAAGCTTTAGTAAGGCTCGCAGCTTCTTAAAACTGACACGGGCATCATGGATGGCATCGTCCCGACTCCTCGGCGACTTTAATTGTTCCAGTGCCTTTTGCGATTGCTCAAGAGCGATACGTTTTACAGCTTCGGGCACCGTCTCATGTCCTTCAAACCTATAGCTCAAAGCGCACTCCTTCTTCGATTCCTACTGCCAGTACAATAGGACGAACTATTCCGCACCCCTGTGATGAGTTTGTCGTACTACGGTCGGCGGTAAGCCTTCAACGGCGAGTCTTTTGTTGCGGAACGTTTCATCATAAGTAACCTCCTCGCCAAACCAGTCCGGCGGGGTGAATTGAGAGCTCTCCGCTTTTGACTCAAATTCTACTTCAGCCACCACAAGGCCTTCGAGTACCCCGCTATAGACATCCAGCTCGATTGTATTTCCATTGAAAGGGATCTCATACCGCGTCTTCTCTATCCTTCTCCCTTCGGTTTCCGCCCAAAGCGAATTGAACTGGCTCTTTGAAAGTTCGATCTCGACTTCATCTCTGGTTAAATCACCTTCGCCTTTGATGGTTTGAAAAAACTTATCGCCCATCTGTCTCACTCTGACTTCTGAACAGTCGGTAGCGGTTGAGATGTAACCCTGAATAATTCGGTGGCTCTGTGCCAGACTCAGGTCTGGGAGTCTTGCCACAAGAAATTTCCTTTCGGTTTCTTCCATGCTAATTCGCCCCTTTATGCATAAGATTTCTCGTGCCTGCAGTTTCGGGTGATGGTAACAGCATCTATGAATGAACGTTGGAAAGTCGAGATCGAAGCCTCATCAAAGAAATTTTATCAGCTTCGATTCGCTGAAACAATCTACTCACCTGGACCAATTCTTAAGCTTCTTAAGCTGAAGAGGGTACAGTGTAGCGAAACAGTGGATCAGGAGATAATTCTCTTAGCTGCAGGATCGGTGAACTCGTGGCCATGTTCGTCCGCAAGGGGGAAGGCTTTAATCTCCTCTTCGGACATTTGGCGGCTGAGGCCCGTCGCGCATTTTCGCGACGAAGACGGATGCTCACAGCTACCTCTCAGAAAAGGTTAAGCTTCGCCCTGTGTGCGGTGAAGGCAGCCGATCCTTTGTCGTGTCGGTTTCGCTATTCGTAACAGATTTCGCTGATGTCGATTGAGACCATCAGCATGTCAAGGATCGGTCGGCGGTCCGGTCCGCGCGTGTAGGCCCGTCGCCTGGTCGGCAAACGAATGCCGTTCGCCGCCACATATTCTGAAGTCATCTGCGCCGCGCCGAAACCTCCCGCGATGTTCACGCTATAGTCGTGGCGGCACAGCATCAGATCTTCACCGAAGAAAAAATCCTGGACGAGGTTGTGCGTCTCAATCGAACCGGGAAAGGTGGCGCGCAACACGCGCCACGTCTCTACGCCTTCGCGCCAGCTTTCTGTCTCCTCAACACGCACGCCTTCCATTGTGAGAAGGAAGGGCGTGGTCAGGTAGGTCCACAGGGCGTAGCCGTTGAAATAGGCGCGATGGAGCGCGTCCCAGGGCGTGTTCATCTGGTGGCCGGCGAACGAGTCTCTGGGCGCATGGCGCTCGGCAACAATCGTGCCGTCGAGTTTTTCAATGGCAATCCGCTCGGGCGTGAACATCGTGCGCTGATCGGGAGTCCCGTAGGGGAAAACCGACGAGCGTTCCTCGTGCAGCCAGACGGTCATGCGGCGCGGGCTTGAATCTTGCGGCACACCCTTGAGCGGAAATAAGCCCCCGCCACTCACAATCGTGGCCTCGACTTTTTGGTACTGATGCCACCGATCCAGACCACCGTGTGCTTCGAGAATTTCAGCCAGCAGTGCGCTCATCGCTTTCTCTTTTTTGTCTCTACCCGCGAGGGAGTATCTGGTTGCGTGAATCAGCTGAACGTAAATGCAAAAGCCTCCACCCCCGAATCGAGGAACTCGATCTCGAACCGTTGATCGGTGATGGGCTTCGGTTGCTGGATCAGTTGGTACAGCCGCTGTTCGGTAACCACGCCGTTGCCTCGGTCGTCAACATCAACGCCGTGAGCAGCACCCGCCAGCTCTCCATCAATAGTCACGCGAAATCGCACGGATGTTCCTCGAACTGCTGGCCCCATGACAAGGTGAAGGTCGCGCGCGCGGAAGCGGTACGCGATCCGCCCGCCGGTCTGGTTGAGCACAGTGAATTGTTTCTTCATCGTCCAATCACCAGACAGAGCCCACTGGTTGAGTCTCAACGCCGAGGGAGCAACATAAATGCGGCGCTCGTCCAACACCGCGCCGCCGCGGGACGCGAAGTTCTCGGTGCGCTCGTAGCCGACGTAGTTTTCCGGAGACTTCAGGTTGTCCCAATCAGCGGCGGCTTCCACATCACTGGCATCTACCGAAACCAGTTCGTGACCGATGCCGCCGACGCCAGCCTCGGCCAGCAGTTGTTGTCAGGGCTGTACCTTTCGAACTCGTATTCATGTTCTATCGCTTAATCCCCTCAACGGTGGTGTCAGGCCTCGACCAGTTGTTGGCCGCCGTCGATATCGTAGGTAGCGCCCGTCAGCGCGGTGTTCGTCATGAGATGGACGGCGAGTGCGGCGACATCTTCGGGACCGATGACGCGGCCAATCGGCAACCTCGTGCGGAGTTGGTCGCGACGTTCGTCGAGTCGCTCGCCGAGCAGCGTCGCCGACAGTGGTGTATCGACGAAACCGGGCGCGATGAGGTTGACGCGGACGGGCGCGAGTTCGAGCGCGAGCACCTTCGTGAGCGCGGGGGAAGCGAGGGTGAGCGCCGAGGCCAGCGCCATGCCGACGGCTGGGCGGCGGCCGCCTGTACCGCTGGTGAACAGCAGCGATCCTCCGGGTCGTACCCTGGCGGCTGCGTGGCGGGCGACGTGGAGCGGCAGCCAGAGGTGCTGATCGACGTTGCGGCGCGCCTGCTCGAAGTCGATGTCAGCCAGGCGCGCGTAGTACGGCCCGCCGGCTGTGACCATTACGTGGTCGATAGGCGTCGGCAGATCGTCGAAGAACCGATTGAGGCGATCAAAGTCCGTCGCGTCAAAGGCGGCACTGCTCAGTGCATCGATGTCGAGCGCCGCGTGCTGGAGGCGCTCCGGGTTGCGACCGGTGAGGACGACGTTGGCTCCCTCGGCGCGTGCTCGTCTGGCTGTCTCAAGTCCGATTCCGGAGCTGCCGCCGATCACCACGACGGTCTGCCCAAGAAGCTGGGGTTCGCGAGGGGTTGGAGAGACTGTGTTTGCGGTGGTCATGGTTTCCTCAATCGTCATTGGCCCTCTCTTCCTGTACACTGCCTGGCACCGAACGTCTGAGTTGACGCGGCGGCGCGAATCAAAATCCCCTTCGCCGCACTAAGTTGGTTGGGAAACACGTTCCCGCCGCTCGCGCCCAACGATTTATTGGCATCGCTCGTGATCCGCGAACCCAACCCAATCCTTAGTTCCCCGCTGCCTTCGCTGCACTGGCGGCCTTTTTGATGATCGCGGCCACCGCATTCGGCTGCGACACGTAGATCGCGTGACTGCCCGCAACCTCATCGACCGTCGAGCCCGCGCGATCAGCCATAAAGCGCTGGGCCGGCGGGGGAATCATCTTGTCCTCGGTGACGATCAAGTACCAGTTCGGCTTGGTCTTCCAAGCGGGCTCGGTGATCGTGCCGCTCAGGGCCTCGACTCCCCAAGGAACTTGAGAGTCGGCCATGAACGCGGCTCGTTGTGCATCCACGTCTCCCGCAAATGAGGCTGGAAACTTCGCCTTGTCGAGGAATAGATAGCCGTCCTGCGGCGGCAGGATCGGCGGCACGGGTGCGCCAGGCGGTGGATCCTTGATGAGACTGGACACCGACTCACCCTTGTCGGGCGCAAACGCGGTGATGTAGACGAGCCCGACCACATTTGGATCATTGCCCGCCTCGGTAATGACAGCACCGCCGTAGGAATGCCCAACTAGAATTACGGGGCCATTCTGGGCGGCGATGATACGCTTGGTTGCGGCCACATCGTCGGCCAGCGATATCGTCGGATTCTGAACGACGCTGACCGTGTAGCCATCTTTCGTCAGAATCTTGTAGACGCCTTCCCAACCCGAGCCGTCTACGAATCCTCCGTGGACGAGAACCACGTTCGTTGCTTTCAAACCTGTTACGTCAGTCATAATGATTTCCTTTCTCTGAAACGAATCTCCTTAATTAGCTAAAAAGATGCCCAACCGGATGTTAGACGGCGGCGGCGTCTAATCCCACATCTTCCACTTGTTGGTGTGCTACTTTCGTATCCTTGTTATCTATCAACAGTCGGCTCTTTCACCGCTCCTGCGACTTCAGACTATGACCTCTCGGAGCAAGAAACACATCACGAAATCGAATGGTTTTTCGCTACCACTTTCAAGAGTATCGGGACATCCCCAGATCGTGGTACTGCGGTTCGCTTATGCAGCGCCGGTCTTTGATCAGCGGCTAAGCGATGGCAATCCTGGCCACTAAGCCAAAATCTGGTCGCCCATACCGCCGTACATAAACGTGCGAGGCAGTTCCTTTGTATAAAGATCGTATGGGAACCCAAGGTCAATCGAGCTTGCTTCATCCAGCATCTTTACTTGATCTGATGAGAGCGTCAGGTCGAAGCTCGCCAGATTGTCCTGCAATTGAGAAAGCTTGCGCGCGCCGATGATCGGAATGACCGGCACGGGGCGCGAGCAGAGCCATGAGAGCGCCACCTGCGCCAAGCTGCGACCGACTTCGTCAGCCATAGTCTTAACAGCCGCGACGACACGGTCGGCTCGTTGTTGCTCTGGCAAGAAATCTTTCATCATCTCACCACTCATCCGGCCCGGCTCGCCTTTCTGGTCGGCAGCCCCCTGGCCGTGGTACTTGCCGGTCAGCACGCCACCAGCCAGTGGCGACCACGCGGTCACACCGATATTCAGTGCTTTCGCCATCGGAATCAATTCCCGCTCGACGGTTCGCTCAATCAAGCTATATTCGATCTGCAAGCCGATGAAGGGCGACCACCCGCGCAGTTGAGCAAGTGTGTTTGCCTGCGCGATCCACCAGGCGGGCGCATCTGAGATGCCGACGTAAAGCACCTTGCCCGCACGTATCAAGTCATCCAGCCCCCGCATGACTTCTTCGACCGGTGTAAGCTGATCCCAGATGTGAACCCAGTAAAGATCAATATAGTCGGTTCCGAGCCGCTTCAGGCTTGCTTCCACAGCCTGCACCATATTCTTGCGTTGATTGCCCGCCGCGTTCGGGTCTGTGCCCGGCGCAGCATTGGTGTATTTCGTGGCCAGCACTACGCTCTGGCGGTGGCCCTCCATAAACTCGCCGAGGAACGATTCGCTCGCCCCGTTGGTGTAGAGGTTCGCGGTATCAATGAAATTGCCCCCGGCTTCGCGGAAGGCGTCGTACACCTTTCGCGCTTCGTCCTTTGCGGTCCCCCAACCCCAATCCTCGCCGAAGGTCATCGTGCCGAGCGCTGCCTCCGAAACGCGGAGCCCGCTGTTACCCAATAATCTATATCTCATCTGAATCTCCATTTGATCGGTATTTCTAACGGATACTCATGTGTGGCAGCCTGGTGGCCCAGGCTGCCACTGCTGACCGCATGCGATTGGGCGGCAAATGCAAAGCCGCTCATGCGAGCGCGCTTCCAGATCAAGGTTGCAGATATTTCTTCAGTTCCGCAGCGGCATGCTCAAACAGAGAACGAACCGCTGGCTCTTCCGCTAAGCCGTTCAGCAAGCCGAAATCGTGGATCATGCCGTCGTAACGCACCGTCGTTACCTTGACCCCCGCTTCGTCCAGCTTGCGACCGTACGCCTCGCCTTCATCGCGCAGGATGTCGCTTTCCGCTACCTGAATCAGCGCTGGAGGCAGCCCTTTCAATTGCTCCACGGTAGCCTGCAAGGGCGAGACGTAGATTTCCCGGCGCTGCGCCTCGGTCGCGTAGAGGTCAAACATCCACTGCATCAGCGGCGAGGTGAGGAAACGCTTCTCGCCGAACTGCTGGTAAGACTCGGTCTCGAAATTGGCATCCGCGACCGGCCACATCATGATATGAAGCTTGATGGCCGGGCCGCCTTTCTCTTTCGCCTTCAGCGCGGTTACGGCCGTCATGTTGCCGCCGACGCTGTTGCCCACGACGGCCAGGTTTTTTCCGTCCACCTCGATCTCCTCGCCATGCTCAGCTACCCAATTGGTGGCGGCGTAGATTTCGTTGATGGCCTGTGGATACCGGGCATCAGGCGTGCGTGTATAGTTGACGAAGACTCCGGCAAAGCCGGTCAGAACGACGAGGTCACGCACCATCCGTTTGTGCGTCGGGTAATCGCCCAGCACCCAGCCGCCGCCGTGGATGAAGATGAAGACCGGGAGCTTGCCTTTGACGCCCTCCGGTCGCACGATGTTCAATTTGATCGTGTAGCCATCAGTCGTGATCGTTTGCTCCGACTCTTCGATGCCTGAAAGATCAACGGGAACGGAAGCCTGCGCCTGAACCAGCACCTCGCGCGCTTCAAGCGGAGGCAGGGCTTCAAGCGGTGGCCCGTCTGAAGAATTCAGCACCTTCAAAAATGCCTTCACGCCGCGCGAAAGGCGCGGGTCGGCAGCAACCTCTATTGGTTTTTCACGCTCTAAATTTGTTGAACTGCTCATCATTTCTCCTTTCATACTTTCCTTACATCTGGGAGTTAATCGCGTTGCGCGTTAAGCATCGCGAACGCAATCACCAGCCTGAAACGGTTCCACCGAGGCTGATCAAGGCATGAATCAGCGTGAACGCATTCACCGAAGCCCTCCGGTGATGTAGAGCGATTCGCCGGTAATCCAGCCGGCATCTCGTGAAGCCAGGAAGACGACGACCGGCGCGATGTCCTCCGGCTGACCGATGCGACCAAGCGGCGTCATGGCTGCGTACGAGTCGAATCGCTCCCCGACAAGTCCCGCCGTATGCGTGCCCTCGGTTTCAATCGGGCCGGGGTTGATGGAGTTGACGCGGATTTTGCGCGGGCCGAGTTCCTTCGCGAGTGTGCGCGTGATACCGTCCACGGCAGATTTCGTCGTGTTGTAAACGAGATTACCAGCCGGTGAGAGTGTACTGACAATCGAACTGACGTTGACGATACAACCGCCTTCCTGTGGAAAATACTTCACTGCCTCCTGTGTCGCGAGGATGAGGCCGAGCACGTTGAGGTCAAAATGCCGATGGAAGAGGTCCTCGGTAATCTCGCCGAAGGGTCTGGTCTCGTAGACGCCGGCGTTGTTGATCAAAATGTCGAGCGCGCCAAACGCTTTCTTCGTTTCGGCGAACAGCCGTTCGATCTCTTCCTTCCGGGCGACGTTCGCCTGCACGGCGACCGCTCGGCCACCGTCACCGTTAATCTCGGCGACGATACGATCAGCACCTCCGCGACTCGACGCGTAATTGACGACGACCGCCGCGCCTTCGGCGGCGAGCGCTTTCGCGATGGCCGCGCCGATGCCTTTCGATGCGCCGGTCACGACGGCGACTTTGCCGACAAGTTTTCCGTTTTCCATTTTGTATCCCTCCTATGGTTTGTCGTCGATCTACGTACCTTCAACGATGCGGTAATCGCGTTCCGCGCCGGAGCCGAGCGCCTGAAGCGCCTTTTGGTAAGCCTCACTTTCGTGAGCCGCCAGTGCGATATCATAGCTGTCGAATTCGACAACGATGGTCCGCTGCTGCAACCCGGCTTCGTGAGCCTGAACCTGACTGGTGGAGCCGGTCAAAAAGCGCCCACCGAATGACTGAACCGCCGGCACTGCTAATGCCCCGTAGTCCCTTAAGGCCGATTCGTCCGAAATCGATCTGTAGGCAACCACCCAATAGCCCTTTTTCATATTGCCCCTTTTGCCGACGCGGTGAATGTCACGGCATTCTTCCTGATAAACTCCTGCACGCTCAGCGGCTCTTGGCCCGTTAGCCTGAGCACGTCGTCCGACATCCGGTCGAAGCGTCCCGCGCGGTGCTGATCGGCCATCGTCGCGAGGTGGTTCACCAGGTGAACCGGCAAGCCGAGTTTGAGCAGAGAGTCTCGCCACGGCCCGACCGGAATGTCCTGATAGGTGATCGTGCGACCAAGCGCCTTCGAATACTCCCGCGCGTAGAAATGCATGTCCTCGGACTGCGGGCCTGTCAGGTGATAGACCTTGCCGATGTGCGGCTGCGGATTGGCGAGCAGCGCGGCCACCACACGTGCAACGTCTTCAGCTGCGACCGGCGCAGTCTTGCCGTCACCGAACGGTAGTCTGATCTGATTTGATTCCCTGACCGAATCCGGAGTGAGACTCAGGAAGAAGCCTTCGAGGAACACTGTTGGCCGCACGTGCACGACCGGCAGGCCGGACCAGTTCAGCGCCTGCTCGGAGAGCCATTGCAGCTTGTGCTGGGGGCTTGCGGTGGTTTCGGTAATGCTCATCTGCGAGAGCGTCATCTGCGACATATTGATGAACGCCTTGACGCCGTGATACTTCGCCACCGCCGCCGTGTTGACCGTCGCGGCCAGATAGTCATCCGAAATCGACATACTGAAGTACATCGTTTCGCAGCCGGCAATCACCCGATGCATCGAATCGAGATCGAGCAGGTCGCCGACCACGACCTCCGCGCCCGTGTCGCGCAATGCCTGCGCGCGTTCATCTTCAATTCGCACCATCGCGCGCACCGCTTTGCCTTGCTTCAACAGCAGTTCGGTGACCGTGCGCCCTACCGCGCCAACGCGGCCTGCCGCTCCGGTGACTAGAATGGGATTGGCCATGTTCTTTCCTCCTTTCAGGCGCATGCGAATTGATTAGGGCGCGTAACGGGTGAAGACCAGATCGCGCTCTTTCAGCTTCTGGTGACAAGGAAAGCAAGTTTTCATAAATGCGTCGTCAACTGGTTTGCCGTCGCTGTTGAAGTGACCGAACCCCCAACCTCCAGTTGAGGCGTACTTCTTCGAGTCCTTGACCATAAACTGAACGTTCGTCGGAGCCCCGGCGACGAACGATTGATCGCGTCCAAAGGCTTTGTTGTTTTCCGCAGACGGGACGAAGCGGTAGTGTAGTGCTGCAATAATGGCACCGTCCGGGAATGGAAGCTTGCCTTCCCGGTAGGCCCTGACCGCGATGTCGTTGCCCAAAATGGAAGCGAAACTGTTGAGGTTGCCTTCTTCGTGGGCCACGGAAATCAACCTCCAGTCGCGGTATCCGGGAGGAATTTCGGTTACGAAGATCGGGGCGGCCTCTCCATCAGTTTGTCCAGATGCGGGGGCCTTGTAGTCGACCACGCCGACCACGATTGCAACTACAATCAGCAAGAAAGTTGTTCGTCTCATATTAATTACTCCTTCAGGTATTGTTAATTGAATCCGTGCGTAATCCGGCAATCACGAATCAGTTACACTGTCCGTCTTCGCAAGACCCCTCTTTCAAGTCCCAATATTCCGGTTACCCAAAGGAGTTCTTCCTTGCCGGGCGGAATACCTTGCGAGGTAGAGCTCCCACGTTTCTTGATCAGCAGCTTCAATGCCAGTTTAGACCTGCATTTTCCTCTCGCCGTTGCGGGCTTCGATGGCCTTGACGGAGTTTTTAAACGCCTTTTCCAAAACGCCCCTGCCGATGGTCCCAAGCACGAGGCCGAGCACCCGTCCTTTGAGGTTCTTGCCGTCGCGTACGACGACTACGTCAATGTCTGTCGTGCCGTTGGGCTGACGCGTGAAGGTGTAGGTGTGGCCCGATGCGCCTCCCCAAATGTTGGAGTCGGTCGTCGTCAGGACGACGCGGCTGGGATCGGACCAGTCGTAGTGCAGGCGCTCCCAGATGCCGCCCGATCCTTCCGTGACGTCGGCATGCGTGCGGTCCCGGTCATGCACCTTGAGGTACTGGTCGGCGCTGTTAGCAAAGAGCTTCGAGCGGCCAGGCCCGAAGTCGGTGAGCCCGGCGACGTACTGCTCGGGCGTCAAAGTGGTTGTCTGATGGAAGTGGATCGTAGACATGTGTGCTCCTTACTTGGGCGGTGTCACACCGTCCATTGCCTTAACTTCTAAACAGGGTTATTAGTGAGTCTGTTTTCTGACATTACCTTGCGCTATTGCCAGAGTTGAATCCCTTGAAAGCGGCGCATTCGCTTTTCGAATCACATCAAGCGGGCTCACGACTCCTATCACGCCGCCATCCGAACTGACCACTGCCAGTATTTCAATCTCTTCGCGCAGCATGATCACGGCCGCATCGATAATGCTTTGGTCTGTTGAAATCACCGGCGGGTCTTTGCGCATAAAGTCACTGATCGGGGTTTCTAGCGGCGGCAGTTCACGCAAAGCCGCAAACAATTCAGCCCTCCCGCAATAGCCCTGCAATCGCCCGCTCTCATCAACTACCGGATAGCCTGGCTTGCCGCCGTCAAAGCGCGCGATTGCCTCAGCAAGCGAACTATTCGTCGACAGTGTCTCGGCGGGATTCGTCATGACCTCGGCGACTTTAACCGATGCAATAATGGGATTCTCTTTCACCCTTGCCATTAAGCCCTCATACCCTTTGATTGCTGCCGCAGCGCTTCGCAGCCTCTTACGCAGCGTCGCATCGGACTGCGCCAGGCGTTCGAAGTCGTCGCGGCGGAGCGTTATCAAGTCGAGCGGGGTCTCGGCTTTGACCGAAACCAGATGCGGGCCTTGCCCGTTGGGGCCGAGCGCCTCCTGGCCGAAGTGGTCCCCAAGCTTGAGTATGGCTACCGGATTTGAAGTTTCATCCAGGTACACCCCGGCTGTTCCCGATTGAATGACGAAGAGGCTACCCGCCGGATCGCCTTTATGAAATACAAACTCGTCCGAGGCATACCGAGCCAGCCCGACGCTGCCGGTGCGCGACAGGGGTAGTTGAACGATGTTGGGTGGAAACAGTGCCTTCCATGTCCAATCGACCACGACTTCAAGCTTGCGGGCAAGGCTCGGCAGCTTGCTCAGGTAAATGCCTCGCCATAAGACCCAGGCGATGAATCCTGAGATGTGTATGCCAAGAATTTCCGCGACCGCCCTGCGATTGCCGAGTGAAGCGAGCATACCCAGCACCTTGAAGGAGAAGGGCTTGGTCGCCTGACCTTTGAACGTTCGCAGCAGGTTGGCGGCAAGTTGTTTGGCTTGCCGCATGGCGAACTGGGCGGTGGGCGGGCTGGGCTTGTGATCGTAAGCGTTCGGAATAATCGCGCAATCGCCGAGCGCCCAGACGTTGTCTGTACCCTTCACACTCATGTCGGGGCTGGTGACGAGGCGACCACGCTCAAGCGGCAGGCCCAGCTTCTCGATCAGGGGATTGGGCGACGTCCCGACGGTTGAAACGACGGTCGCCGCTTCGATCAATTCGCCGGATGTCAATCGCACGCCTGCCGCCGTGACTTCCTGCGCGCCGGACTTGAGCCGCACGTCAACGCCGGCCTTGCGCAGCTTTTCGCAAGCAAACGTCGAGAGCGACGGCGCATTCAACTCTGGGATCAGGTAATCACCGCGCTGCAACAGAAGGATGCGCGGGCGCTCGCCTTTGAGCGTTGGGTAAAAGCGGCGTGTTGATTCCGCGACTTCGGCGATCTCTCCGGCCACCTCGACGCCGCTGAAGCCGCCGCCAATGATCACGACCGTCAGCAATCGCCGTCGCCGCACAGGATCAGTTTCGACTGCCGCCTCCTCAGCTCGCATGATCAAATCGTTGCCAAGATAGATCGCATCGCCGAGCGTCTTGAGCGGGTAAGCGTAAGCCGCAAGGCCCGGCACCAGGTTCATGTTCACCACCGAGCCGCAGGCCAGCACCAGGTGATCATAAGTAAGCGCCGCGCTTTCGCCGCCCGCGCCGACATAGCTGACCCGATTGCTTTCTAAGTCGATGCCGGTAACTTGTGCCGTCAACCAGGTCGTTCGCCGAACCATCTGGCGACCCACAACGACGACGTGATCCGGCGAGATCGACCGCCCGACCGCCTCGGCCAGCATCGGCGTGAAGACGAAATGATTCTCGCTGCTGATGAGAACGATCTCAATCTCGGAAGAAAGTTTACGTTCAAGGTGCTGCGCGACCGTCACGCCGCCAAAACCCCCGCCGATGATAACCACCCGTCCTTTACTCATGGTTTGACTCCTTTGCTTGTGATGCTCTGTAATTTTGGCGACTCCCGGCCTGTCGCGCGCCTTAGCGCCGTTATCCGCCTGGCGGCTTCGGCGATGACGAGTCGAAGAGAATCTCCATGCGCTTGAGCAGGGCAATCAGCACAATCATCCCCACACATACCCAGGCGATGATCATAAAGCTGTCCATGTAGGCGAGCGTGTAGGCCTGTTGCCTGATCTGCCCGCCGAGCAGCGCGGCGGCGCGCTGTTGCGCCTCATCGATCCCGGAATTTCCCGCCACCCCGCCGGTGAGCATCCTCAGGCGCTCGTCGGTCAGCCAGTTGCCCGCTTCCACGTGCAGCCCAATTAAATTCGAGTGAAATTGCTCGCGCACCGAAATGAATCTCTGCATGAAGGCGGTTCCCACCTCGCCCCCGAACAACCGGACGCCGTGAAAGAAAGCGGCAAAGGTGAGAATGTCAGATGGTCTGAAGACCGCTCCCGAATTTATCGATTGTTGGATGATCGACCCGACCAGAGCAACAAGTGTGATGGACAGGCCGGCGCACATGACCATCTGTGAAGTCCAGAAATTATCTCCCGCCCAGGCGCTGGTTAGCTGCGCGTTCATCAGACAGGCAACGGCGATGATCGCAAACCCGACCGCAAAGATTAACCGGCTGTCAAATCGCCGCATGAGCCTCGCGGCTATGACACCTACGATGACTTGCGGCACGCCGACCCAGAGCAGGACGCGACCGGTCTCAAGCGGGCGATAGCCCTGTATCGCGCCGAGATAAGCGGGGATCAGCAAGGCAATGGCGAGCAGCACAAAACGAAACGAGAATAAGGCGGCCCCCAGGATAAGGGTATTTCGGTTCTTCAAGAAGGGAAGATTCACCAGCGGGTTGGGTGACATCCAACGGCGAATGGCCGCAGCGAGGATAAAGAACGCCCCCGTCACGAGCATCGCGATGATCACGCCCGACCCCAGCCAGTTTAAGCGCTCTCCCTGGTCGAGCGCTCCAAAAATCAGACTGAGGCCGAGACTGCCATACAAAAAACCTGTCCAGCTTATATTCGGCTTCGGCCCCGTGCGCGGCGGTGGGTGCGGGATCGCGCGATAGATGCACAGCATCATCAGTGCGGTCAGCGGCGCACTGATCCAGAAGATCCAGCGCCACGAGAGATGCTCGATGAACCAGGCTTCCAGCGGCACGGCACCCGTTACTACGATCAGGAGGTCCATCGAATAGACGCCGAGGGCGTAGATCGTATAGCGCATCGGCAGAGCCCGCAGGGCGTAGGTCAAGGTCAGTGGATAAAAAGCGCCGGAGCCGATTCCGGCAATCACTTGCAGCGTGAGCATCACCGCGACGTTTGGTGAGAATGGCAGCAGGATCAAAGCTACGACAAAAACGGGCGCAGTCCACAGCAGTACCCGCCTGACTCCCAGCAGCCCGCCGAGGTAGACCGAGAACGGCCCCATAAACATCAAGGCCATGTTGTAAGCGGTCGGAATCCATGACGCCTCGTCTACGCCAAGCGAGAGCGCGCCGCGCAGGTCTGGTAGCCCGACCGTCAGCAGCCGTCCATACAGCGTCGCAATGCCGAGGCCGAGAAACACGCCCAGCGTGCCCACGTAAGCGTTTGGCTTGACCGCGAGCTTCAGGCGAAAAGGCCGTAATGCCGGAACCGTTGACAGTGTTCCAGCGCGGGCTCCGCTTGTTGTCGTCGCACTCACGGTTCATTCCTCGCGGACGAGTTGTCGCTTCGCTGACCCGATGCGTTGATCTCGACGATGACCGACATTCCTGGTCGCAGCCGGTCAGCCGCGCGCTGATCATGATCGAGGACAATCTTCACAGGAATGCGTTGCGCAATCTTCGTGAAGTTGCCCGATGCGTTGTCAGGCGGGAGCAGGGCGAATTGCGAGCCGCTGGCCGGGGCGATCTCTTCCACATGGCCTTTCAGCTTGAGGCCGGGAAAGGTATCAACGGTAATGATCGCTGAATCGCCCTTGCTGATGTTGGTCAACTGAGTCTCTTTATAGTTAGCCTGCACCCACACGTCATTTTCGACTAACGAGATCACTTGTGAACCAGGGTTGACGAGTTGCCCGATACGGACTTTGCGCTCGCCGACAATGCCGTCGGTGGGCGCGAGGATGCGCGTGTATTCCAGGTTGGTGCGGGCGATCTTGACTGCTTCTTCTTTCGCTCTCAAGTCGGCCTTGAGTTGTGACTCCTGCGCGTCGAGCACGCCGCGCTGCCTGCGCTGCGCCTCCAATTCTGATTCGCGGCTGGCAAGTCCGGCGCGCGCCTGTTGCGCCTGCGCCTGACGCAGGCCAAGCATCGCCTGCGTTTTTGCCAGATCGGCTTTGCGACTTTCGAACTGCGCGCCGAATCGCGCTTCATCCGCAGTGACCTGTTCGAGCTTCTGCCGAGTCGCGGAGGCTGATTCTACAAGCGCCTCCTGTCGCTTTTTTTCCAACTGCGTGCGCACAACGTCGGCTTTAGCGGCTTCCACGCCGGCTTGCGCGTTAGCAATCTCGGCCCGTGTCGCCTCGATGTTAGCTTCGGCCTGCGCGATGTCGGCCTTCGCGGCTTCGACACCGGCCCCGGCTTGTGCGATCCTGGACTCCTGTAGCGCCTTTTGCTTGGCGTTATTCTCTAGGGCAGCATTCGCCGCTTGCACGGCAGCTTCAGACTGCTCGACCTGCGCGCGGTAATCGTCGTCCTTGATCTGAACCAGCAAGTCTCCGGCCTTCACGCTTTGGTAATCTTCAACCGCAACTTTCGTCACCGTGCCCGAAACCCGTGTGCTCAGAGGCGTGATGTCGGCTCGCAGGTACGCATCATCGGTTTTCTGGCTGCCACGGCTGCCAGCCCATGCATTCCAGTTGGTGACGATGAGAAAAAGAATCACGGCGGCAATCAACAGAATCAAAACCGGCGTGAACCTGCGCAAGCTGACACGCGGTTTCTTGACCGGTTCCGCATGCGGATCAGGGGTGGCGGCAGCAGCTTCATTCATCTCCTTTGGGCGTTGATCAGAGCTTACGGCTACAGCTTGCTTGGCTTCGCCTGGGCGCTGATCGGAGCCTGTCCCCGGTGATTCGGCTGCTTCTGTCGGGCTTTGCTTAGACATTGCGGTTCATTCCTTTTTAGGCATCACTTCTCTTCGCCCAGCGATTTTTCAAATTCGGCTTTTGCAGTCCAATAACCGAGCAGCGCCTGCTGATGCTGGCGATTGGCTTCGGCCAGCGCCGCCTGCGATTGCAAGACCTCGGACAGGAGCGCCGCCGTCAGCTTGTACCGATTGGTGTTGACGCGCAGCGTCTCGCGCGCCGTCTCCTGTCCGAGTTGCGCGACCAGAAGCGCCTGGCGCGTCTGTTGGAGCTTGCGATACTTGTCGCCGACATCGATCAGCACGAGGCTCTCGGCTTCGTGCAATCCATTCTTTGCCTGCTCGATAGTCTTATCTTTTTCCGCCAACTGATCTTTCTTTCTTCCCCAGTCAAAGACTTCCCACTTGACGACAATGCCGAGGCTGGCAAAGTTCTGTGGAATGATGTCCCCGAAATTGCGCAGCCCCAGATAGGTGAAGCCGACGCTGACATCGGGGATGTATTCGGACTTCTTGATGCGGCGGTCGACTTCAGCTTGCTTGACCTTTAGCCGGCTTGCTCGCAGTTCGGGCCGCTGGTCGAGCGCGCGATTGCGGGCCGCGACGAGATCAAGGCCGAAGTCAGCGGCGTCCGGGACGGCGCTGACACGGAAATCGGTTCGCACGTCCCGACCGAGCAGGTTGTTAAGCTGTTCTTTTTGCGTCGCCTGTTGATTGGTCAGGTTGAGCGCTTCGTATTCGGTCTTCGCCAGTCGCGTTTTGACTTCGAGGCTGTCGGATTTCAAAGCGACCTGTTGGGCGACGTAATCGCCGGTCACGCGATCCAACTCGCGGTAGAGCCTGATGGATTCCTGTAAGCTGTCAAGCGCGCTCTGGGTTTGCAGAATTCCATAATAGGTTCGCTTCACCTCATCAATGGTTGATTGTTGGCGCAAGCGCAGTTCCTCGCGTTCGACATCACGAGCTAAACCGACCTGCTTGATATTGAGGCCGATGCGGTATTGCTGCGACAGCGGTTCGAGAACCTGACCGGCGAAGATCGCCGTCGGCCTGCGCGGCGCGCTGATGGTGAAGAAAGGGCCGAGTCCCGGAATGATACTGGATAACGGATCGTTGATGCGGGTCTCTTGCTTCACGAGTTGCTCGGATACGAGCGTGTACAGATGCACGGAAGGCAGGCGAAAGGTGCGGGCTGCCGCCAGATTGTCTTCAACTTTTCCGACCTCCAGTTCGGCGTTTTTCACCCGGTGGTTGTCGCGGAGGGCCAGCGCAATGGCCTGTTCGAGCGTCAGCACGTCGCCGGAAACCGAGGTATCTTGTTGGCACCAGGCGGTCAGCGGGGTCAACAGCAGTATCAACACTACCATATTGACTGTCATTGCTTTTCGCATGATCTTTGTTCCTCTGCACGCACGCAATCTCCCGCTCTGCCGACCATCCGCAAGCCGCTCGGAATCGAATTGAGCCATGATGTTCAACATGGATATGGCCTTCCGTCCTTAGTTTGATATGGCAACCGCTTTGCCAAACGCTTTCGGATCTGTGCCTGAGTCTTCAAGTCTCTCAATCCCCAACGGGTTACCCTGCGAGCGGTCAATGCAGGCAAGACGCATTGAAAGGAAGGAGATGGCAGTATATAAACACGTGGCAAATTATTGACACAGACTGGGCCGCACGATACCGAGCTTGCGCATTCTAAAAGTCAGCGTGGTGCGATTCAGCCCCAGTCTCTGCGCCGCTCCTTCCTGCCCGCCGATCACCCAGTGCGTCTCCTTCAGCACGCTCAAGATGTGCTCTCTTTCAACCTCCTCAAGGGTTTTCGATGAAGCTGAGGACGTTCTGATAGAGCGCTTCAAATCAGGTAGGACGGGGCGCAGTATCCCGTCTACAGACATGACCACGGCTCGCTCGATCACATTCTGAAGCTCCCGCACATTGCCGGGCCAGTCATAGCTCGCCAGCGCTTCGATTATCTCTGGCGGGAAATCATCAATCCGCTTGTCTAGGCGATGGGCATACTTTTTGGCGAAGTAGCGAGCCAGCAGGATGACATCTTCACCGCGCTCGCGCAGCGGCGGGGCGGTAATCGGGATGATGTTCAGCCGGTAATAAAGATCATCGCGGAACCTGCCCTCCTGAACCATCCGACTGAGATCGCGGTGAGTGGCAGCAATCACCCGAACATCGGCTTTGATGGTACGACTGCTCCCAAGCCGCTCGAACCCTTGATCCTGCAAAACCCGCAAAAGCTTGGGCTGCAATTCAAGCGAGAGGTCGCCGATCTCGTCTAAAAAGAGCGTCCCTTTATGAGCCAGCTCAAGGCGGCCAACGCGCTGATTGATCGCCCCGGTGAAGGCCCCCCGTTCGTGGCCAAACAGTTCGCTTTCAAACAGCGTGGGCGGGATGGCGGCGCAATTGATCTTGATGAAGTTGTGGTGGCGGCGCGGGCTGAGATCATGGATGGCGTCGGCGATTAGCTCCTTGCCGGTGCCGGTCTCTCCCTGGATCATCACGGTTGAGCCGGTTGGGGCGACAAGCTCTGCCTGTTCGAGGGCACGCCACAGGGCAGGGCTATTTCCAACAATGCCTTCGAAGATGCGGTGTGGTCCGACCATCTCGCCGACACCCGCTGTCACGATGCGGGGAGTGGCTTCGGGAGTATATCCGTCGTGGCTGAAATGGTTAGAGGCCCAACTACGGGGTAGCGAGTTGATCCGACCAATTGAAACTGCGCTCATACCTTACGATCTCCTTTTTGAAGGTCACACTATGCAGGGTCGAAGCGGAAAACACATCACCAAATCGAATGTTTTTTTGCTACTACTATTGATGCCATGTGGCCTACCACTAAAGTTGTATACAAAGCAATGGCGACGGCCCGAACGCTGACCTGGGATTCCGGCAAAAGCCGCCTCATCGCTATCATTATTCACTTCGCTGTAGGCCCTGATATTTACCGCCGAATGTGGTGCTTCGCGCGGCTCTGAGAAAGCCAAGCCGTTTGAATTCATCGCCATGCTCCTCCTGAAAAATCGCGCGTGATTTTTCTTGTTCAGCCCTTTAGCGCGGCTCGGACCTTCTCAAGCAAGACATCATCATCGAAAGGCTTGGACAGGAACTCTACTGCGCCTGCTTTCATCGCCTCCATCTTCAGCTTTGCGTCATCGTGCGCCGTGATGAAGATCATTGGAATGCGAGACCCTTCGGCCTTTAGCTTCGCTTGCAGTTCGAGGCCGGACATCCCCGGCATACGAATGTCCGTGACTAAGCAGGCGGTCTGGTTCCGCTCGTCCGATTCAAGGAATTCTTCCGCTGATCCGAAGCACCGCGCCAAAAGCCCGGCGGATTCCATCAGATCCTTGAGCGCACTCTGGATTGATCGATCATCATCGACAATAGCAACTAATTGTGAGCTACTCTTGTTGATCACGGTGCGAGTTTACTTGGCGCGGCGAGCGGAAACAATTACACGTTGGTTGCGCCAAATTGAACTTTAGTTACATGGCATACGACCGTGAGTGGGTGGTTAATGAAACGTTGGGACTAGGTCTCGGTCTGAGTGCGGAAATCGCTGCGCGACAACACGGTCAGGTTGTCGTCGGCGTGCAGGGCGTGGTTGGCTAGTTAGACTTCAACGTGTCTGCCATTCTGACTAGAGCAGCCAGCGAGTCCGCCTGCATTTTTTGCATGACATGGCCGCGATGAATTTTCACCGTGTGTTCGCCGGTCCCGAGATGTCCGGCGATTTGTTTATTGAGCAGGCCGGAGACGACCAGCTCCATCACTTCGCGCTCGCGGGGGGTGAGCGTCTCATAGCGGTGGCGCAACTCCGCGATCTCCCGCCGCCCTTCGCGCAATTTTCTGTCCCGGTCGAGCGCCTGCTGAACTGCGTCGAGCAACTCCTGAGTTCTAAAAGGCTTCATCAGGAATTCAACCGCGCCCGACTTCATGGCTTGAACTGACATCGGGACATCCCCGTGCCCGGTGATGAAGATAATCGGAAGGCTTACTCCTGCTTCCGCGAGCGCGCGTTGAAAATCCAAACCGCTCATGCCGGGAAGCCTGACGTCGAGAACCAGGCAACCGGGGCAGTCGGCGCGTTGGCTCGCGAGAAATTCCTGCGGCGTCGCGAACGCCGCAGACCGCAACGCCACCGACGACAAAAGATCCTGGATCGCTCGGCGCACACTCGCGTCGTCGTCGACGATGAACACAACAGGTGCGTCGTCAGTGGTCATTTATGCCTCTGGTTCAGTTGGTAAAGTGAAGTGGAAAGTTGCGCCACGTCCTGGGTTCACAGTCGCCCAAAGTCGGCCACCGTGCGACTCGATGATCGTGCTGCTGATCGCCAGCCCCATACCCGTCCCCCCGGCCTTTGTCGTGACGAATGCGTTGAAGATTTCTTCCATCTTGTCAGCGGGTATTCCTACTCCTTTGTCACTCACCGACACCATCACCTCTCCGCCCTCGCGTCGGGTGCTGATTTTGAGTTCGCCTCCCCGCTCGCTCATCGCCTCCATCCCGTTCAGCATCAGGTTCATCAACACCTGTTGCAACAGCACCCGGTCGGCACTCAACGAGGGTAGATCCGCCGCCATCTCCGTATGCATCACCACCGAGTGGCGGTCGGCCTCGCTGCGCAGCAACACCAGCATCTCGCCAACGAGGTCATTGACCGAGACCATCTCTCGCTGCGGCGAGACATCTTTCTTGTAGAACGCCTTCAAGTGGGTGATGATCTCGGAGGCCCGCTTCCCGTCATCCTCGATCCGCATGGCCGCCTCTCGTGCCCTCTGCACCTCCGGTTGATCCCGGTTGAGCCAGCGCAGACAAGCGCCGGCGCTAGTGATGACGGCGGCGATGGGCTGGTTAATCTCGTGGGCGATCGAGGCGGTCAACGCACTCAGCGTCGTGACACGTGCCGTATGGGCGAGCGCCATACGGGCCCTTGTCAGTGCCTCCTCAACGGCCTTGCTTTCCGTCACGTCCTGAATCGCGCCGATGTACTCCAGTCGCCCCTCATTGTCTCGAATCCCGTGAGCGATCAGGTGCAGGTATTTCACTGAAGTATCAGGCATCAGCAGGCGGTGCTCGTATTCAAAGTCGCTGACCGCCTTTCGCACCCGTTCGATCATGTCATTCAACTTGGCCTGGTCTTCCGGATGCACTCGACTGCCGATGAGTTCGAGCGTAACGGGCGTACCTTGTTCAAACTGGAAAATGCGATAAACCTCCTCGGACCACGTGATCTCATCGGTTTCGATGCGCCAGGAAAAACTGCCGGTTCGGCTGAGCCGCTGGCCTTCTGCGAGAAATGTTTCACTGCGACGCAACTTTTCCTCTGCCCGTTTTCGATCATCAATATCGGTGCTTGTGCCGTACCACCTGACGATCTTGCCAGATTCGTCGCGGAACGGCTCGCAGCGAATGAGAAACCAGCGATAAACGCCATCATGGCGGCGAAGACGCGCCTCGATCTCGTCTGGTTCTCCTGAAGCCAACATTTTCACCCATCTTTCCATTAATGGCGGCAGGTCGTCCGGATGAAACGCAGATTGCCAGCCCCAACCATGCGACTCTTCAGGAGACAGACCTGTATACTCATGCCATGGTTTGCTGAGGAACTCGTTGGGACCATCTGGCAGATTGCACCACGCGAGTGCAGGGATCGCATCAATCACCTGTCGAAATTTGGATTCCGATTTTTGGATTTGCCACTCCGCCCGTTTTCGGTCCTCGATGTCGAGCCCGGCCACATACCAGCGATCGATTCTTCCCTGCTCATCGAGCAGAGGGTTGTAGCGGATCAGGAACCAGCGATATCTGCCGTCCCTACTTAGCACACGTTGCTCGGTTTCGAACGGTACGGCGCGTATGAGCGCCTCCCGGCGCTCCTCACGCAGCCTTTCGACATCCTCCGGGTGGAAAAAACGAGCGCGATAATTCGCTTTCCGCACATCTTCCAGAGTGCAACCGTGGTAATCCAACACCGCTTGATTCACATACAGCACTGATCCATCGGTGCGCAACACATGGATATTTGTGGGGATGGCGTTGATCATCAGGCTCAAATTGCGCTCGCTCGACCGTAGAGCCTCTTCAGCCTTTTTGAGATCATCGATGTCTGTAAGGAGGAGATACCAGGCGGTTATTGTACCTTCCGCATTTCGCACTGGGAGGCCGCGAACCTGAAACCATCGGTATACGCCGTCGGCGCGACGGCAACGGTGCTCAATGTCATAGATCTCTCCGGCTTCGATAGACTTTTTGCGCGCTTCGATCACGCGAGGAAGATCATCAGGGTGAACGGCATCGATGAGGGCCCAGTTCTTCAACTCCTCAGTTGTTTTGCCGAAATACTCCAGAGTCTGCCGGTTGAGAAACTCCACCTCGCCCATTGCACCCGTCGTAGCCACGAGCCCGGGAATGTTGTCGACGATCTGCCGCCAGGACAGTTCTCTCGCACGCAGGGTCTCCTCTCCCCGCTTGCGATCCTCGATATCTATATTGGTTCCGTACCATTTGACGATTTTCCCCGATTCGTCTCGCACCGGGTTGGCACGAAAGAAGAACCAGCGATAGGCACTATCGAAACGCCGCATACGCGCTTCAGCCTCAACCGGCACACCAGAAGCCAGACACGATTGCCAATATTCGACAAGCCCCTTACGGTCGTCCGGATGAATCGCCTCAGCCCACCCCCAGCCCGCAGCCTGTTCTGCGGTCATACCCGCGTAATCCAGCCAGCGCTGATTGAGGAAGTCGCAGTAGCCATCCGGGCGAGTCGTCCATGCCGTCGTGGGAATTGTGTTGATAATCAGGCTCAAATTGCGCTCGTTCAAGTGCAGAGCCTCTGCCGCCTTTTCGTTCACCGGCAAATCCGTGATGGTTTGCAGTAACGTCCCCACATCGAAGTAAATGCGACCCGCAGTGATCTGCCGTTTCGCCGAATCGTACTCATAAACCCCACAACCTGGCACGCTAACTCGAGCCCCGGTCGCCGCATGGCCAGCAAATGGCCCCTTGTGTTGGGCTTCAAAACTCCATTCAACGGTGACCGCACCTGGTCCGAAAATCATGTTCTTCACACGGTGATGGTTTCCTGGGAACGCAGTGATAAATGGCCGAACAAACTGATCGCGAACAGCTTCCTTCCCCTGCATGAGCGTGCCAGGAATTTGAAGCGCCACATTGTCCGCGTAGTAAGACATAATGCGATCTTCGTCTGTTCCTGACCACGCGCCGTAGTACTCATTGATAAACGATTCGACGTCAACAGCAGACCAGAGTGCAGTAGAAGCCGTCATGGATCCCTCCTCCGCTCGCCGTATTTTACACCAGAGACGACGAGCGCGCACTGGCCGCAGAGCGCGCCGTGAGAGGAAGACCCACATATTCCAGCCAGCGTTGGTTTAAGAAATTGAGAGAGCCATCAGGCAGAGCGGTATGGAGGAGCGCCGGAGTTATATTGATGAGAATCTGTAGCGGACCTTCCGTTGCCGTTAATCGTCGTGATGCCGCATTTTTGTTGCTGATCCCTATGTTGTCTCCAGAAATATTGCCAAGATCACTCCATAGTTTGAATGAGGCAACAGGGAGAATGGCTGTCGATTGGTTACTCCTTTAGGTTTGCCTTCAGCATACTGCCCTGAGGAGGCTCCCGATACCTGCTTCAGGTCCGCCTGGGCGAGCGAAGATGGATGTGCCTGCAACTAAAACGCGAGCGCCCGCCTCGATAACCTTCGGCACCGTATGAATGCGGTCGGCTCCCGCCCGCTCGACCGCCTTTATCTGCTCGCCCAGGCGCAAGAAATCCGCAGCTAGGATGGATGGAGCGATCTTAATCATAAAGCTTCCTCCTCTGCCTGACGGCGTCACCGCCGCACGCTCGACCGTGCCTGGATAAGTTCTCGACGGGCTGCGTGCGGTTCTGCTGATTGTCGAAGGTGTGCACTCGTATCTTACGCTGTCAGGGCGATGAACCTACTAAGTATTGAGCTTGATATAAGTCGCTTTACACTCGCTCATTGAAACCCTGCAAAATCCCAAGGAATTTGCGATGTTTTTTATGCTATGTGTAAAGCAAGATTGGTAAACCTCAGCTCCCAGTGGAGAACTCTTTCCTGCTTTGATTTCCTCTGCCACTGCGGATGTCCGTTCGGGTATTTTTCCCAATGAAAGCCACGCGACCGGATGCCCTAGCGCGTCTCTCGCTGCTGGTGCGCTGAGTCAATGGACTTTAGCACCTGGTTGACAATCTCTTGAGCTTCGCTGACGATCACCTCCAAGTGGCCTTGATCCTTAAAACTCTCCGCATAGATCTTGTAGATATTCTCGGTGCCAGAGGGCCGGGCGGCGAACCAGCCGTTGGCAGTCACTACCTTGAGGCCGCCAATCGGTGCGCCGTCGCCTGGGGCCGCAGTCAGTTTGGCTTTGATCGGCTCGCCGGCCAGCTTCGCAGTGACAACCATTTCGGGCGATAATTTGGCCAGTCTCGTCTTCTGTTCCGGCGTCGCCGGCGCATCGATGCGCGTGTAGTAGGGCGTGCCGAATTCGGCTGTCAGTTCTCGATAATGCTCGCCCGGATCCTTCCCCGTGCGCGCGGTGATCTCGGCTGCCAACAAGTTCGGGACAAGCCCGTCTTTATCCGTCGTCCAGACCGTGCCATCACGACGCAAAAATGTGGCACCCGAACTCTCCTCGCCGCCGAAGCCGAGTGAGCCGTCGAGGAGTCCTTGCACGAACCACTTGAAGCCTACGGGAACTTCAACCAGCCGGCGGCCCAGCCTTTTCACCACGCGATTGATCAGGCCGCTGCTGACGACGGTCTTGCCGACCGCGACAGCCGGCGACCAGTGCGGGCGGTTGGCGAACAGGTATGAGATTGCCACGGAGAGATAATGGTTCGGATCGAGCAGCCCATGGCTGCGGCTCACGATGCCGTGGCGATCGGCATCGGTGTCGCTGGCAAAGGCAACGTCGAATCGCTCCTTGAGGCCGACCATGCGGGCCATGGCATACGACGACGAAGGATCCATGCGGATTTGGCCGTCCCAGTCGACCGTCATGAAGCGGAAGGTAGGATCGATGACATGGTTGACGACCTCCAGATTGAGTCCATAGCGGTCGCCAATGGCATCCCAGTAAGCGAGGCTTGCGCCGCCCAAAGGATCCACACCGATGCGAACCTTGCTCTCGCGGATGGCCTCAAGATCGACCACCGAGGCAAGATCGCGCACATAGGAATCGAGGTACGGATGGCGATGGACGGTGGCGGCGCGCCGAGCACGCTCAAACGGTACTCTCGCCACCCCGCGCAGGCCATCGGCAATCAAGGCGTTCGCCTGTTGTTCTATCCACTGGGTGACGTGAGTGTCCGCGGGGCCGCCGTGGGGCGGATCGTATTTGAAGCCGCCGAATCGCGGCGGGTTATGCGAGGGGGTGATGACGATGCCGTCGGCCAGTCCCTGCTTGCGACCGCGATTGTAGGTGAGAATCGCGTGCGAGATGACCGGAGTAGGCGTGTAGCCATTGTCTGCATCGACCATCACGTCGACTTCGTTGGCTGCCAGCACCTCCAAAGCGCTGGCAAACGCGGGCTCCGAAAGCGCGTGCGTATCGATGCCGATGTAGAGCGGTCCGTCGATGCTCTGCTGCTTGCGATAGAGGCAAATCGCCTGCGTGATGGCGAGAATGTGCGCCTCGTTAAACGCATTATCGAGCGCGGAGCCGCGATGCCCGGAAGTTCCAAACACGACGCGTTGTGCGGGTACTGATGGATCCGGTTGCCCCGTGTAATACGCAGTCACCAGCCGGGGCACGTTGATCAACAACGATGGATCGGATGGCTTGCCTGCAAGTGGAGAAACTGGCATGGGCTGTTTCCTTTCGATGATCAGGCCAAAACTGAATGCGATGCGACACTCCTGAGAACTGAAATCCAAGATCGATCTGCTCGCATATCGATTTCGACCCTTTTGCCGGCGACATCACTCCACCGGACACGGCTTCACGTTCCAGATGTCGGCGGCATATTCGGCAATCGTGCGGTCGCTAGAGAATTTTCCGGAGCCGGCCACATTCAAAATCGCCTTGCGCGCCCAGGCGTTGGGTTCGGCATATAAGTCGCGCAGCCGCTGATCCGCCTCTAGATAGGATTTGAGATCCGCCAGATGCATGTAGTAGTCGCCGTGGGTCAACAGCGCATCACGCAGCGGAGCAAAAACGCCCGGCTGATTGCGGCTGAAGCGGTCGGAGAAGATCAGGTCCAATGCGGCGCGGGTCTCCGGCTCGTTGTCATAGTGCCACTGCGGGCTGTACCAGCCGCGGCTGGCGACCACTTGTTCGGCAGTCAGGCCCAAGAGAAAGAAATTTTCTTCGCCTGCTTCCTCTGCCATCTCGATAGTCGCGCCATCGCGCGTGCCGATGGTCAGCGCGCCATTCATCATGAATTTCATGTTGCTGGTGCCGCTGGCTTCGTAGCCAGCGGTGGAAATCTGGTTTGAGACGTCACTAGCAGGGATCAACCGCTCGGCCAGGGAAACAGAGTAGTCGGGCAGGAACAGAACCTTGAGCCGCCCGCGAAGCGTCGGGTCGCTGTCGATGGTGCTGGCGAGGTTGTTGATAAACTTGATGACGAGCTTAGCCAATTGGTAGGCAGGCGCTGCCTTACCGGAGAAGAAGAAGGTGCGCGGCGCTATATCGAGATTGGGGTTCTCCCGCAGCCAATTGTAAAGCACCACGATCCGGAGCGCGTTCAGCATCTGGCGCTTGTATTCATGTATGCGCTTGATCTGGCAATCGAAGATACCGTCCGGATCTATGGTTTCGCCGGTGGTCCGCTTGAGCCAATCGGCAAACTGCAACTTGGCCTCGCGTTTAGCCTTCAGGAAGGCGTCCCCTAACGCCGGGTCGTCGGCCAGCGGTTTGAGCTTGTTCAACTGGCTGAGATCGGTCATCCAGCCGTCGCCGATGGCGTCGGTGATTGTGTGCGAAAGCGCCGGGTTCGACATCCGCAGCCAGCGGCGCGGCGTGACCCCATTGGTCTTGTTGCTGAAACGCTGGGGAAACACTTCGGCCAGGTCCTTGACCGTCACTGTGCGCAGCAACTGGGAATGAATGGCGGCGACGCCATTGGTGCTGTGCGAGCCGACAATCGCCAGGTTGGCCATGCGGACATGCTTGGTTGGACCTTCCTCCACGAGGCTCAGGCGCTCAACGCGGCCTTCGTCACCCGGATATCGCGTCCGAACCTCATCAAGCAGACGGCGATTGATCTCGAGGATGATCTCCAAATGGCGCGGCAGCATTTGCTCGAACCATGCGAGCGGCCATTTCTCAAGCGCTTCGGGCAGCAGCGTGTGGTTGGTGTAGGCCAGCGTCCTTTGCGTGATCTGCCAAGCCTCGTCCCAACCGAGATGCGCTTCGTCGAGCAGAATCCGTATCAGTTCAGGGACCGCCATGGTTGGATGCGTATCGTTGAGCTGGATGGCGACTTTATCGGGAAGCGCGCTCCAGTCGAGGTTGTTCGCACGGAACCGCCGCACGAGATCGGCGAGCGAGCAGGCGACGAGAAAATACTCCTGCACAAAGCGCAATCCCTGCCCCATGGTTGTGTGGTCGTCCGGATACAACACACGGGTCAGCGATTCGGCTTCGAGCGTCTCCGCCAGCGCCCCGACGAAATCGCCGCTGCTAAATTCCTGAAAGTTGAAGTAATCATGCGCCGCCGCTGCCCAGAGCCGCAGTGTATTGATAGTCTTGCCGCCGTAACCCACTACGGGACGGTCGAACGGGATTCCGATCAGACTGGACGACCGGCCAGTGACCGCGCGCAAGCTACCGCCGCGCACCTCGAATGAGCAGTTGAGCTTCACTTCCACGGTCTCATATGGGCGCGCCACCTCCCACGGGTCGGGGCGACGGAGCCAGTTGTCGGGCCGTTCCTGTTGCCAGCCGTCCTCAATGGCTTGTTTGAAGATGCCGTATTCGTAACGCAGGCCATAACCCATAGCCGGGATTTGCATTGTCGCCATCGAGTCGAGGAAGCAGGCCGCCAGGCGACCGAGGCCGCCATTCCCCAACCCTGCGTCTGGCTCCTGCTCCAGCAACTCGTACCAATCGAGGTTCTTTTGCTTGAGCGCCTCGTTGACAATGGGAGCGAGCAGAAGGTTGGTGACGTTGTTCGCCAACGAGCGGCCAATGAGAAATTCCATCGACAGATAATAAACCCGCTTCGCCTTCTCGCGCTCGTAACTTTTCTCCGTCCGCACCCATCGCTGCGAGAGCACATCGCGCACGGAGCGGGCGATGGCCTCAAAGCGCTCGCGAGCGCCGATTGTCGTCTCTTCCATGACGTTGTCAAAGACGAGGTGACGTTCGTAAAGCGCATCGTCGGCTCCGGTAAACTGAATCGGCTCGCCGCCGTATTGATCGAGAAGCTTCGATATGTCAGATCCCGTTGAGGTGGCGTCAACTGACTTGTTCTGTTTTTCCGCTGTCATTGCATTAGTCCTTTTTGAGTTTTCCGTTGGCTAAAGACCTGGCCACGAGAGCCAAAATGGCCACTTCCAGTCGATGATCTCGGAAGGCACAAGCTTTCTCCAAAGCACAACTCACAGGTCAGGCCGCGCGCTTGCCTGCGAGCAGGGTTGCCAGATCATAGTTCAACAAATCACCGATACGCTCGATGCCCACGTCTGCCGGCGGGAAGCTCGACACCACCTGCGGGTCGTGCGCGTAGTGTCCCTGCCGAACGAACACGGTCGTCACTCGCGCTCCCCATATCTTTTTGATCTCAGTCAGAATGCGCAGCTTGTCGTCAATCATCACATAATGGTCCGCCCGGTGGCGTTGCTCGACATCATCTAGCTCGCGCTCCTTGTGGACATAGATCAAGACGTTGCCATCTACCGCTGCGCCGATTCCCGATCTTTCAATCTTGAGCGGTTGGAAGACGACGTCGCCGTCCGAGAGCACCACCGCGCCACCCCACTGCTTAACATGACGAACGGCGTCGAGCGCGTTTGGAAAGAGGCGATTGGCGAAAGGGTAATGCGCCAGAAAATGCGAAACCGTCAGCAGGTGTGGGTCGTGCGGATACTCTAACCGGTATCGTTGCAACGCACCCAGGTAATCGGCGTAGCCGAGCCTGGCGCGCAATTGCTCGAATATCGCAAAGTACCGTTGCTGGCGTTCGGATCCGACCTCAGCCTCAAGGTAGCGTTTCAAATCTGCGGTGACGCGGTCGTTGTCGAGCAACGTGTTGTCGACATCGAAAAGGAAGACAACATTATTTGCGGTCATGGGCAAATTCCTCTATCAACCCCTGTGAGTCTGCCGTCCAACTACGCCTCAATTCCGGCATAAATCTTCATGATCGAGTCGAGCAGCTTTAACGCTTCGGGCCGTTTGCGCTGAAACGAATTGCGCCCGATGATCGAGCCGAAGCCGCCGCCGGCCTGGACGCTGCGTATCTCTTCGAGCACCTCGGCGTCTGACTCCGCCGGCCCGCCGGAGAAGATGGCGATCCGACGCCCATTAAAACAGCACTGCACAACATGGCGAATGCGCTCGGCCAGCGTGCTGATCGGAATCTGCTCTTTCTCATAAACCTTGCGCGCCGCCTCCTGCTCGATGTGCGCGGTCGGTATCTTCACCTTGATGATGTGAGCGCCAAGTTGCGCCGCCAGGTGCGCCGCATAGCCGCACACGTCAATCGCCGTTTCGCCTGCTTTGCTGAGATCAGAGCCGCGCGGGTATGACCAGATGATGACCGCCAGGCCGTGACGTTTGGCCTCTTCGGCATAGGCGCGGATCTGTGAATACATCTCAAAGCGATGTATCGAGCCCGGATAGATCGTAAAGCCAACGCCGACGCAGCCGAGCCGCAGGGCGTCGGCAACGCTGCCGGTGAGCGCTTGCGACGGGTCTTTCTCATCGTGCAGCAGGTCGTGGTCGTTGACCTTGAGGATGAGCGGTATCGCACCCGCATAATCGCGCGCGCCGGCTTCCAGAAATCCGAGCGGCGCGGCATAGGCGTTGCACCCTGCTTCAATGGCCAGTTCGAAATGGTAGCGCGGATCATAAGCCGGCGGGTTGGATGCGAAGCTGCGCGCGGGGCCATGCTCGAATCCCTGATCGACGGGCAGGATGACCAGCTTGCCTGTGCCGGCGAGCCGCCCATGATTTAAGAGCCGCGCCAAGTTGGTGAGCGTTCCAGGGTTATCGCTGCCGTACCAGCTTAGAATTTCTCGAACTCGATCTGTCATACTTCCTCCTTAATTAATGCGAAAATTCATGCGACCGCAGAGGCCACAGACTAACCTTCTTGTCTTGCCCGCACCCCAGAAATCCACCCAAGCAGCCGTGCCTGGACTTCTGCGAACTGTCATAACCCCTCGATGATCGTGAGCGAATCGCATGGTTAAATCAGTGAAGCTTGCAGACCGGCGTAGCGGGCGGCACCGAGCAGTGCGGTCTTATCATTGAGAAGGACGCGCACTGGAACGGCGTCGAGCAGGTGCTTGAATCTGCCCTTATCGGTAAACGCCTCGATGAAAGTCTGCCCGCGTAGCCTTTGGATTATCTTGGGAGCAATCCCGCCGCCGACGAAAACTCCGCCCGTGGCTAAGAATTTCAAGGCGAGATTGCCGGCCTCCGCGCCGAAACAGGAGATGAAGAGATCAAGCGCCTGCACGCATAGCTCGGACCTGCCTTCCAACGCCGCCTGCGAAATGACGGCAGAAGAATCCTTTCCCTCCATTTCGGCAATGAGCCAGGCGGGCGCTTCGCCTCGACCTGTCTCGCCCAAGAAATCAAAGATATTGCGCAAACCAGGCCCGGAAACGACGCGCTCCCAACTGGCGTGGCCGAACTTTGCAAGCAGGTATTTAAGCAAGTCAATCTCAAGCTCGTTGCGCGGCGCAAAATCCGAGTGCCCGCCTTCGCAAGCGAATGGGTGATAACGCTTGCCGTCCCAGTAAGCTCCGGCTTCGCCCAGCCCGGTGCCTGCCGAAATCACTGCGGCGTTGCCCGAAGCGTTCGCCGAGCCGGCGTTAAGCACGGCGAAGTCTTTCGCTTCAAGCGCCAGAATGCCGTAGGTGTTTGCAAGAAGATCATTGATCAGCCACACGGACTCGATGCGCAGTTCGCGGGAGAGGGCCTCCTGGTCAACCACCCAGGGGAGGTTCGGCGTTTCGACTCGGCCCTGTCCAACAGGGCCGGCGACGCCGAAGCAAGCGTACTCAATCGCCAGCCGGTGATGCGAAACGAACTCGCCGACGATTTCATCCAGGCTCTTGTGCCGGCGGCTCGGATAGTCCTTCTCAATAACGAGATTCAGCCGCCCGCCTTCGACGGTAAAAAAAGCGAGCCGGGTTGAAGTTCCACCAACGTCACCTGCGAGAATCATTCATCGCTCCTTTCATTCTTTCTCGCGCGCAGACGCGCTCTTACTTCGGGTCATGCCAGCCGCCCACGTCGGCCAGCGAATTGGCTTCTGTGGGACCCCACTGGCCCGGCTCGTATTCGTAAACGGGGGTCACGTTCCTTAGAATCGGCTCGACGATTAACCACGCCGCTTCAACCGCGTCTTCGCGGACAAACAAGATGGCGTCGCCAAGAATCGCATCGCCGAGCAGTCGCTCGTAAGCCTCCACCTCATCCCCATGCGTGGTCTTGACCGCGGAAAGCTCGACCAGCATCGAGACCATTGCCGCGCCCGGACGTTTAACCGAAGCGCCGAGACTGATCGAGATGTCAGGCCCGAGCCGGAAGCGCAGATGATTATTCCCGGCGGACAATCTCCCGAGCGGCGGCTGTTTGAGCTTGACCAGAACTTCGGTCGCGGTGGCCGGCAGAGACTTGCCGGCGCGAATCAGGAAGGGCACGCCGGCCCATCGCCACGAGTCGACTTCGAGCCGCACGGCTGCGAAGGTTTCGACCGGAGAATTGGCCGCCACACCCGGCTCGTTCAAGTAACCGCGAAACTGCCCGCGCACAAGATCGGCGGGTGTTAGCGGCGGGATGACGCGAAAGACTTTGACGATCTCGTCGCGCAGTGATTCGACATACATGCTCGTCGGCGGCTCCATCGCCAGCAAGGCGACGACCTGAAGCAGGTGGTTTTGCACCACATCGCGGATCGCGCCCGTCTCGTCATAGAAGCGGCCACGCCCGGCTACGCCAAAGCTTTCGGCCATTGTGATCTGCACGCTCTCGACGTAGTTGCGATTCCATATCGGCTCAAGAAAAGTATTGCCGAAGCGAAAGAACAGCAAGTTCTCGACCGCCTCTTTGCCGAGATAATGATCAATGCGGAAGATGGCCGATTCGGGAAAGACAGCGTGCAGCGTGTCGTTTAAAGCCTGGGCGGATGCGAGGTCATGGCCGAACGGCTTCTCGATAACCACCCGCGCGCCATCAGCGCACCCGGATTGGCCGAGTCTCTCGACTACCGTTGCGAACAGACTCGGCGGAATGGCAAGGTAATGAGCCGGGTGCGCCGCGTTACCCAAAACTTTTCGGAGTTGTTGAAAAGTTGCCGGGTCTTGATAATCGCCGTCGACGTATTGCAGCAAGCCGACGAGTTTAGCAAACGCCGCTTCGTCAACACCGCCGCCGTGCGTCGCGAGGGAATCGCGGGCGCGGGCGCGTAGCTGTTCGAGCGTCCAGTCCGATTTAGCGACGCCGATGACCGGCACATTCAATGTCCCGCGCCGGATCATATTTTGTAAGGCGGGGAAGATCTTCTTGTAAGCCAGATCGCCGGTCGCCCCAAAGAAGACCAGCGCGTCAGAGGCTACCGCGTGGTTTGTCCCTTCACCTTTGACTCGGCCCCGTGCTGTGTGTGTTGCGCTCATCGCTTCTGTCTCCTTGCTCTCGACTCGCGATCAGCTAGCCGCCGGTCGGTCGCTCGACGTGTCCGCCGAATTCAAGGCGCATGGCCGAGAGCACTCTCGCGGCAAAGTCGTCCTCGCCGCGCGATGTGAATCGCTGGTAGAGTGCCGCGCTCAACACCGGCGCGGGAGCGCCTTCATCAATCGCGGCAGTGATCGTCCAGCGCCCCTCGCCGGAATCCGAGACGCGACCCGAAAACTGCGCCAGATCGGGTTGTTTCAACAGGGCGATGGCCGTGAGGTCCAACAACCAGGAGGCGACCACACTGCCACGACGCCACAACTCGGCGATGTCGGCGAGGTTGAATTCATACTGGTAGTGGTCGGGGTTGCGCAGCGGCGTCGTTTCCGCGTCAATGGTTCGGCCCTGTTTGCCGGCGTCGGCATGTCGCAGGATGTTCAGCCCTTCGGCGTAAGCGGCCATCAAACCGTATTCGATTCCATTGTGGACCATCTTGACGAAGTGGCCCGCGCCGTTTGGCCCGCAATGCAGGTAGCCTTCTTCGGCAGTGCCGCCTGTCTTCTCGCGTCCCAACGTGCGATCTACAAGACCGCACCCTGGCGCTAGCGTCTTGAAGATCGGATCGAGGTAGTTGACGATTTCCGTCTCGCCGCCGATCATCTGGCAATAGCCGCGCTCCAGTCCCCAGATGCCGCCGCTGGTTCCTACATCAACGTAGTGAATCCCTTTCGATTTCAGCTCGCCCGCGCGGCGAATGTCGTCAATGTAATAAGAGTTGCCGCCGTCGATGATGACATCGTCAGGGCTCAGGAGGGTTGCCAGGTCGGCGAGCGAGCTGTCGACGACGGCGGCGGGGACCATCAGCCAGACGGCGCGGGGCGAGGCCAGCTTGTCGACAAAGTCGTCGAGCGATGAAGAAGCCGTGGCTCCTTCTTTGGCCAATGCCTGTACCGCCTCGGCGTTTCTATCAAAGACGACGCACTGGTGGCCGCCACGCAATAGGCGGCGCACCATGTTTGCGCCCATTCTGCCAAGACCAATCATTCCAAGTTGCATGATCTGTTTTCCTTTAAGTCTGTTTTAGCACCCTTGTCACTTGCCAGTGGCATGAGCCATAGACCTTTTTACGGTTTCTAAACAGTTAGCGTAGCGTTCGCTGTTTGGCGATGATCCTCTGAGCGCATAGAACAAGATATACAAGTAGCAGATCACGGGCAGGAAGAACGCATGGTGAATCCCAATGCGGTCAGCAATCACACCCTGAATCACCGGAATGATCGCTCCGCCCACAATCGCCATATTCATGAGACCGGACCCGTTTCCTGTTAATGGCCCAAGCTCAGCGACACCCAGGGCGAAGATGCTTGGGAACATAATGGAGTTGAACAACCCGACCGCGATCATGCTCCACATCGCCAGGTGTCCGCTGGTAAGCATGGAAACCGTGACCAGCGTCGCTGTACAGACCGTGCAGACGCCCAGCAGATAGCCGGTCTTAATCCTCTGCAGAACCGCTGCGCCGATAAAGCGCCCGACCATCGCGCCGCCCCAGTAGAACGAGACATAACCTGCGGCAGTCTGCGGTGAGAAACCCGCAATTTCGGGCTGACCTAGATAGCTCACCAGGAAACTCCCGATTGAAACCTCAGCGCCAACGTAGGCGAAAATTCCGAGCGCGCCAAAGAGCAGGTTGGGATGTTTCCAAATTGAATCGTTGATCTTCTCGCCGGGGCGGCCCTCCGCTTGCTTGATTCTCGGCAGCTTAAACCTCGCAATCGCCACCGCCAGTAACACCAGCGCAATGCTGAGAACGATGTATGGCAGTTTGACCGACGCGGCCTGGCCCATGCGATACGAGTGCACGGCTTGAGGCGAAAGTTGGCCCAACTGTTCGATTGCTAATGGTGCCGCGCTCAGGATGAGCACTCCCCCGAGCAGCGGTGCCAGGGTCGTGCCGAGCGAGTTGAAAGCTTGTGTCAGATTCAACCGGCTTGATGCCGTTTCGGGTTTGCCGAGCACGATCACGTAAGGATTCGCCGCCACCTGGAGACCGGTAATGCCGGCAGCCAGAATCATGAGCGCCGTCAGAAACAAGGGGAACGAAGGAACCGATGCCGCGGGCACAAACAATACGGCACCAACCCCCATGGTCAGTAAGCCGACGACCATAGTCTTCTGATATCCGATCCTGTTGACGATCTTCGACCAGGGGATAGAGAAGAGAAAGTAGGCTGAGAAGAATGCAAACTGGACCAGCATGACTTGCGCATAACTCAGATCAAAGACTGACTTCAGATGTGGGATAAGGATGTCATTCAAACTGGTGATAAAGCCCCACATGAAGAAGAGTGTGGTCACGATGGCCAGCGGGCGTGCGTAATTCTCGGTGGCCGATGCCCCCCCGACTTGCTGCGCCGTTTCGGAGCCAGTTACCATTTTTGTAGTCGCCATTTCTTCACCTCCAACTTATTTTCAAATCAGCATTCGTCACTTAAAATGCATGTGCTACCACCAGATTTCCGTCTGCACGCCGTAAGTGAGGCCGCTCGACTTGTTGCGGTACGGAGTCCCGCCGACAAAGCCTCTGAATCCATCCGACCAGTTCGCATAAGTGATAAAGGCTCGCAAAACAGGCCGGCTGAAAAAGTCCCGGCCCGCGGCGATCTGCGGGGCGATGGTGAATTTTCTGAGCCAGCCGCTGTAAAGCCCTTGCCCGCTGTCGGTGTGATCGAAGCCCGGCTCGAACGCTATCGAGACATGCTCGGAGAAGTTGAAGACTGGCCGCGCCCCGAATGATATCCACTCGTCTGTTCCATCCTGCTTTCTGCCGCTCTTGTGACGCTGGTAGATGAAGACCGGCATAATTGAAAATCGCTCGCTCGGCTGAATGAGCAAATGCTCGGTGAGTAGAAACGTCGATGAATCTTTCAGGAACGAGGTCGGCGTGTCTATCGAGGTGCTGAAGTTACTCGCCGCGCCCCTGCCATACTGGATCGAAAAGCGGTTGTAGCCGCCCAGCATCTCGGCGCGCAGGTGGCCGAAGCCGAAGGCTTGCCCGGTTATCGTGGGAACAACGGTGCCATTTTCAAGTGTGCCGCCTTTCGCGGTCGCGAAGTTGTACCAGAAGCCGAGCTTCCCCAGCGGCGCGTTGACGTCGTAAAGGCGCACATCGAGGTTGTTCTTTGCGTATCTTCCGTTCTCGGTCACAATGTCTTGGCGCGCCCCGCCGAGATAAGCGATGGCCATCTGCCCGACTTTTACGTTGAGGTCTTCGACGCCCGCTCCGTAACCACTCATGTCGAGAGGGTAAAAATCGTCAATGTCGATGTGCTGCCGGCGGTAATAGCGCTCGCCCGCCCAGAACTTCATGCCCGGTTGACTCTTGACGATATTGCCGGCTTGCACAAACGCTTCGCGCAGCCGGAACCTGCTGCTGTCATCGAAGGTCGCCAGGTTCTGCGTGTCGGCTTCGACCATGACCTCCGTCTTCATCCACGCCTTACTGGAATCCCCTTTAGGGTTGAGCCAGTTATTTACAAAGATCAACTCGCTGTAAGTTTCGGTCTCGTTTCCGAGGCGGTATTTCGCACCCGCCCCAGGAGCCTGGAAGGCCACCTGCTGGCCGCCCTTGCCATTGCCGCCGAAGCCTGAGCGAAAGTAGCCATGAAATTCGAAGGCCTTCATCTGCGTCTCCAGTTTCTTGATGGCGGTGTCTGCGTCTCGCAACTGATCGTAGGTCGGCGTCGAGCCGATCTGTTGGGCGAGTTCGGCCTTGCTCTGCTGTCCCGTTTCAAGATTCTGGACAGCCGTCTTGGCCGCTTGCTCGGCGGCGAGTTGAACGGTTGAGACGGTGTTCTTGTTGGTGGCCTGCTGCTGTTCGAGCGCGGCGAGACGCTTCTCTAACTCGGCAAGCTTGGCCTGGTATTCCTGCTTCAGTTCTTGCAACTCTTTTTTTAGTTGCTCAGCATCCTGAGCAATAACAGGACTCGACGACCACAAGATTAGGGCGATGGCGCAGGCAATCAGGTTGACGCTCTTCATCGGTTATCTCCTTAGAGGTGTGCTCCTTTCTGGCTTGCTTTCCATCAACTCCGTATTGAGTAGAGCGAGCCGGTCACAGCTCGGGGCCGTACCAAACACGGGATGAATAATTGAGAATCGAGGGCGACCTGATTTCGGTAGACTGTGAGGCGTGTCGCCCTGGCCTCACCTTATACGATTACTCGCCGATTCTCCCTCGGTCACTAATCACAGTTGCAAAGGTGCTGCCACACCGAACAGGGTATTAGCTGTCTCGCTCAAATCATTGAATTGGCAATTGATAGACGCCGTCGAAAGATTTTACTGCCGGAGAATTGGTCAAGCGGTGATGACAGTATATAAACACGTGGCAATGGGTTGTCATTGCTTCAGGCCATATGCGCTGTGCCTGTGCCATCAACCATAAGCAATCATCCGATACTTTGTCTTTCGCCCTACGAGTCTCATCGCTTCCTCCTTAACTCAATCAAGCGGCAAGGCTGCGCAGTCCACCTGAGTGAATTACGATCACCCGTTTCTCATCATTCCATACCGTGACGCAGGAGGACGTATCCACGCCTGTCAATTGCGAGCCGCTAGTGAAAATGAGGATAAAAAGAAACGGTATTGCTGGCTGTCATCAGCAGGTGAACCTCAAGGAGTCGGGACAGGCGAGCCTATCCATTTCACATTTATTGAGAGGAACTGCCCGCCAGGCAGCCCCCGTCTAATCACCGAAGGCGCACTCAAGGGAGAAGCATTCGTATCACTCAGGCCGCGCAAACTTGTCATAGCCACATCTGGGGTAGGAAACTCTCGCGCTCAATTGATCGCTGCCACTCGCGGGCATGACCTATTGATCGGCTTCGACATAGACCACCGTTCGAACCCGACTGTCTGCGGTCAACTCGCAGCGCTGATCGCGGAGCGGGCGCGCGATTTAGAGACGTGCCGCACCGCTAACGCAAGAACGAAGGTCATCGTCTGGGATGGTCCGGCCAAAGGAATAGATGACGCGGCGCTGGCAGGCATTCCGCTGACTGCGATCACCGTCACACGATGGGTCGAAACACTTGAGGGAGATTCGCTGGAGCGCGTTAGGGACGTATGGGACAGGTTGGAATTTAAACCGTGAGGGAACCTTATGATTGACGAAAAACAGATTGATGATTGGCCCGACTTGGACGGAGCGTTTGTTTTCAGAAGGGAAAGTTGGTTATGAGTAGCCAGGTTGCGTTGTGAAGTCGACGGGAATTCACAAGCTGCAAGGGTATAGGAGTGCAGGAGGGCAGGTGCACAGTCTGCCGTTTGCCTATTTACCTACCATGGCAAGAGGTTTCTTATGAGCGCGGATTGCATACAACCCGAAATCCTCGGCTCGAACATCGGCGAAGTATTAACCGAAGCGGAGTTATGCCAGTTGCTCGGCGTCGGCAAACCAACGGTGTGGAAGCTCAGAACTACCGGCCAGCTAAAATCCTGCAAGGTGGGGGTCAACCACTTATACCTGCGCGAAAATATCCTTAAATTTCTCAGGAGCCCCGTCAGCGCCAGAAGGATAATCCGCAGGCGTATGAAGAAAAATTCGAAACCCCAAGAAGAAAATGTTTGCGTACCTATTTGTGTGCCTGAATCAGAAGAATGATAAAATCGCTCGATAGTCGCTTAAAAATTCTAGGCCCGAGCGGTGTCCCTGGCCGTTCGGGCCTGAAGGCCATCCCTGGCGGGAAGGCGCTTACCATTCGGGATGATTGTGGGTCGTCGCTATCATACGCCGCTGAATTGCAATTTTCAATACCAAACCGGTCGCCTATTGCGCCCGCCGCCGCAAGCGTCCTGCCGACGGATTGGTCCACAAAAGGCCATCTGGTTATGCATGAGATCTGCTGCGGTTGGCATGGCATACGCCTCATTCAAGATCTCGATTTTTTAGCATCGAGCTTAGAAAATTCGCAGAATTTCATTGACAGAAAAACACTGAGGAGGTTATTCTCAGGCATCCTCGCGGCATTGCCGCCATAGACCTGGTTGCAAATAATTGCATCCGCAACCAGCGAGCGAGCGTAGTGAGGATTGGAAAGACGGTAAGCTGATGAAACACGCTTATACACAGATCACGGTTGATTCGGTCAGCGTTTGGAGCGCGGCGGCGCTCGCGCTTTGCATTGACCGTCTGCAAAGCCTGCCGCTGGCCGCGCCGTTTACGCGTATGCAGAAGACCACGATCACAGACCCATAAAAGAGTTTCTAAGCGTCAAACGCGACCGCCGCCAGCGTCCAATTGACGCTGGCGGCTTTTGATTTTTACGGACGTTTTTCTGGCGTCGGGTCAAGGTCAATCACTCACTCGACAGTCGTTCAAACAGGTGCCCGCGAACTGTCACAAAGGCTTTCACGCGAAAGCTTGGAGGACGTCATGCAATCAGTGACTTATAGAGAACTGCTCGGCAGAAATCATAACTTCCGCTGGCTCTGGATGGGCCAGGTCATCAGCGAGTTGGGCACCTGGTTTTCCTTCATCGCCGAACTCGGCCTGGTGCGCCTGGTCTCCGGTTCGCCCTGGGCGACGACCGGATTGCTGGTGGCGCGATTGCTGCCGTTCTTGCTGGTCGCGCCCATTGCCGGGGTTTTCGTTGACCGGTATTCGCGCAAGCATATTCTGATTGCTACCGATCTGCTGCGCGCCCTGGTGGCGCTATTGTACGTCGCGGCGGGTGCCCTCCGGTCTGTGGAACTGGTGATTATCGGCAGCGCCTTGATGTCGTCGCTGACGATGTTCTTTGAAGGAGCGAAGAACGCTTCGATAGCCAACCTGACGACGCCGCGCGAACTGCTGACTGCCAACGTGCTGATGTTTTCGCTGCGCTTCTTGCAGTTCACCTTGGGCTCGGCGCTGGGCGGTGTGACGGCGGCGCAGTTCGGCTATAACGTCGTCTTTATTGTCAACTCGTTGTCGTTCATGGCGTCAGCACTATGCATTGCGGTGATCCCCGCAAGCGCCATGCGCCGGGTCGCCGTGCAACCGGGCGCTGAGGTCGTCGCCGCAGCTTCGGCTGAAGCCTTGGTGAGCGAGCCGTTTGCCGGCAGCGTCCAGCCGCTTGCCGCCGAGCGCAAATCTTTCATGACTGATTTGCGGGAAGGCTTGCGTTTTATCCGGGCGACGCCGTTTGTGCGCGCCGTGATTCTGGTGAACATCGGCTGGGGCATGGGCGGCGGCATGAATAACATCATCTTCGACCAGATCGGCAGCCAGGTCTTCAATCGCGGGGCGGGTGACCGTGGCGACTGGAATGTGGCGATGTTGTTCACGGCAGCCGGCGCTGGCGTCTTTCTCGGCCTGCTGCTATCGCGACGGGTCGGCGCTTGGGTTGACGACGAACGGCGTGCCGGGCGCTTCATCGGCTGGGCGCTGCTGCTGCACGGCGTCTTGTTCGCAATCGGCGCTTGCATGCCTTCGCTGCTGCTGATGTCCGCCTGGATCGTCGCCAGCCGCACGGTGCTCGGCGCTGAATTCGGCGTTCAGGAGACGATGATGATGCGGGTGATGCCGGACGATTATCGCGGTCGCGTGTTTACCACCGACCGCTCGCTGGAACTGGCGATGATGGCGATTTCGACCATCGCCGCCGGCTGGCTGCTGACCCACGTCAGTCCGCGTGTAATGATGATTACATCGGGATTGCTGTCGGCAAGTCCGGGATTCTTCTGGTTAATGGCCATGTGGGCCGCGCGCTTCAGTGTACCGACGCGCGCGGTGCGCGAAAGTTACGGCGACTAGCCGCGAACCGCTATAAGCGCGGCGAGGTTGCTGATGGAAAGGAGACGTAGCGATGAACATTCTCGCTTTGATACTGTTGGCGACGCTCAGTTGTGGCATCGTCGCAGTGTCGCTGCGCCTCCACGCGGGCCTGGCGCGCCAGCGCGGCTCGCGTTCGGGGAGCCCACAGGATTGGGGAATGCGCAGCGGCGCGACGGGGCCGCTTGAATGGTAAACCAAAAACAGCCGCGCCGGTAACGATTCACGATCAGTGAGTTTCGTTACTTTCGCGGCTGTTTCTCGGTGGCTCTCCGATAGTCATTGAATTCTTGCATCGCACGAACCTTTCGAGTACCATTTCGGCAGATATTGAACAGGTCTTTCGATTCTAAAGGAGGGCAAAATCCCATGAGCCATTCAGAGACCGAGGCGCTCAAGCAGCATCTCATTGCCAATGATACGCACTTCGCGGAACTGGTGAACACGCACCGCGCGTACGACAACCGGTTGATTGAATTAGAGGCGCTGCATTATCCGAACGCCGAGGAGCAGATGGAAGAAGCCGTGCTCAAGAGAAAGAAATTGCAGTTGAAAGACGAGATGGAAACGATCATGCGCCGCTACAAAGAGCAACATCAGGCGGCGGGTCACTAAAAATCAATCAACGCCGAAGCATTAATTTTTACTTCTGGTTGGTTACCCACGAGCGGCGGATCTCCGCGCATCCAAGCGCGCCGATGCGTTGATCGTTGGGTAACCTCATTTTATTTTAGATTTTGGATTTTGGATTAGCCGATCAGTGATACGCATTCAGCGGTGGGTTCCGTAATCCAAAATCCAAAATCTAAAATCCAAAATCTAAAATCGCATGGCTAAAGAAGGCATTCCGTACATCATTTTGTTTGTCGTGCCGGCGGCGATCTTTGCGGCGCTCGGCTGGTGGATTGCTGCCGGGCTGTGTTTCGGGCTGGCGGCTTTCATGGCGTTCTTCTTCCGCAACCCGGAGCGTGCTTGTCCGGTCGACGACCGGCTGATCATTTCGCCAGCCGACGGGCGCGTCGTCGTGGTCGCGCCCGTCGAAGCAAACAAAGCCGATTCGCCGACGCAGATTTCGATCTTTCTGTCGCCGATGGATGTGCACATCAACCGCTCGCCGATTGCCGGCGAGATCGTCGAAGCGGTTTACAAGCCGGGCGCTTTTCACGTCGCCTCGCGCGACATTGCGTCAGTTGAAAACGAGCAGAATATCCTGACGATTCGCGGCCAACTGGTGACGATTGGCGTGCGGCAGATTGCCGGCGTTTTGGCTCGCCGCGTCGTCTTGTGGAAGAAGCAAGGCGACTGCGTACAGCTTGGCGAACGCATCGGCTTGATGAAATTCAGTTCGCGCATGGACGTGATCGTGCCGCACGAAGTCGAGGTGCTGGTGCGTCCCGGCGAGCGCGTCTGGGGCGGCATTACCGTGCTCGGTCGGGTACGCTGCGATTAGCGCGCGCCGGCCCGTTGGTCGCCGGCAAGCGGATTTATACGACGGCGGCAATTGTCGGCGGCGAGTCAAACGCAGTAGTATGTTCTTGAGCAGAACCAGCAAGCGAAATTGCCGATTTGTCTGGAACGCCACTCGAATCAGTGAGCGAGCCACAGGAGAACGCCAATGGCTGACGAAAGACTTGCCCAGCCGCCGCCGCCGCGCCCCATGCGCCGTTCGCGCAAAGCCGTCTACGTCATTCCGAGCCTGCTGACGACGGCCAACATCTTCTGCGGCTTTTATTCCATCATGGAATCGCTCAGAGCGGTGAGCGCGGTTGGGCTGGCCGCTTACACCGGCGACTTAACTGGCTGGATCAACGAATCTCCGATTCCCTTAGCCACAGAGCATTTCGACCGCGCGGCGATCACCATTGGCTTTGCGGCGTTGTTCGATCTGCTCGATGGCCGCGTCGCGCGGTTGACGAATACGACTTCGGAGTTCGGCATCGAATTAGATTCGATTGCTGATGTCGTATCGTTCGGGCTGGCACCGGCGGTGCTGGCCTTCGCCTGGGGTTATGGGCAGGTTCCGGAATTGCGCAATGTCGGCTGGGCGGCGTCGTTTCTCTTTCTGATTTGCGGGGCGCTCCGCCTGGCGCGTTTCAACGTGCAGGCGCGACAGACGAAACCGAATCTGCCGCCAAAGAACCCCAAAGTCGATAAGAAAGCGTTCGTTGGTTTGCCCATTCCCGTCGGCGCGGCAATGATCGCTTCGCTGATTCACTTCTCGCCGCGACCACTGGCCTACATCCAAGACATTCAACTGCCGTTCTCCAATCAGACTCTGCCGGTCAGTGTAAAAATGCTGGCAACCGTCTTTGCGGCGCTGGTCATCTGCCTGGCTTTTCTAATGGTCTCGACGCTGCGTTATTCAAGCTTTAAAAACCTCGGCACGCAAAACACCAATCCGCGCGTCCTGGTTCTCGCTCTGGCGCTCGTCGGACTGCTCATCTGGTTCTATTCGCGTTGGATATTATTGATCGTGTCGACGGTCTACGTCGCGCACGGTGTCGCCGGCAAACTCTGGTCGCTCTTCCGCGTGCGCCGTAACCCGGCACCTTCTGAGCTTGAACTCGATAGAAAACCACAGCCCTGAAGAAAGCAAAGGCAAAGGGCAAAAATGATTTGCTTGTCCGTCAGGTTGGCGAGATAGCGGGCGGCCTGCTTCATCCGCGACTTTTGCCTTTTGCCTTTTGCCTTTTGCCTTCTTCAGAGAGGGGCGTAGGTGTTGAGGGCGTCGTGTAGCACGTCCATCGCAAACGGTTTGCTAAAAAAAGCATTGGCACCGGAGGCCATCGCCCGTTGCCGCTCTTCGTCGTGCGCCGAGCCGGATAGAAAAATGATCGGCAGTCGCGTATCAAACTGGCGCACCTGGCCGCATAATTGAATGCCTGTACAGTCCGGCAGCGAATTGTCGAGCAGCACCGCCGCCAGTTTTCTTTCGTGGATCAACTGCAAGGCAGCGGCACCGGTTCCCGCTACTTCAAAGCCATATCCCCACCCGCCAAGCATGACGCGCATCATCTCCTGCGTATCCGCATCATCTTCGACGCATAGAATGACCGAGGAGCTACTGAACATGGATAGTCTCCTATTTTTCTCTTCGTCATTAGTTTTCGATACTGGATGGGGGGAAGTGTCAGTTTAGCAAATGCGGTGGCGTGCGCCAAGAAAATGATCAAAGACATGGGCTCGCTGTCGCAACCACCGGGCAGCCAGTAGCGCATACGGCCTTGCTGGCGCATTGCGGCGGCGCGTTAGCCTGCGGCGCGGCGGTCGGCAACAATGATGTAGTTCCGCAGGCCGCCGGCTACTTCAGTGAGATCTTTTGAATAGGTGGCGCGCACCGGGCGATGCTCCTGAATCAGTTCTGTAATCTCCGCCGCAGAGGTTAAGCCGATCTCCTGATAACCGATGGCCCACGTCCGCAGGTGCGACGCGGCGCGTAACAAGCGATCAATCATCGCCAGGTAGGCGTGTTTCGATTGCGGCGCAGTCGTCAGCCGTCGCAGATCGTTAGCCTCTGGCATTGCCGATGCCCGCACCCAGGTTTCGCGCCACTCCGAACGCGCTTCTGCCCCCGCCTGCAAAGTGTGCGCCGCTGGCAGGCTCAGATAAAGCAGATCAGCGCGCGCCTGGCGGAGAAACTCTTCAACCGGCAGGTTGGCGCTGCGGCTGGGCGCATGGTTGGACGGGCCGGCGAGCGCGCGGCCCGCCAGTCGCCAGAAGATCGTCGTCAGCGGTCGCCTGAGTTCGCGTGTCTCGTCCGTGAATGAAAGGGCGTAATCGCCGGTCATCAGCCCGACGGCGAGCGCCTGCGCGCGCCCGTATTCGTCATCAAGCGATTCGATGTTGCGACGCAGGTTGTCCATCCACCAGGCATCGGTTTCGCCGAACCAGCGGCGCAATTCAGGATTCGCCAAACGCACGCCCGGCACATACACATCTTCGAGCACACGGGCGATCTGCTCTTCGCCGAGCGCCGTCCGCGATTCGAGCATGGCGCGCGCCACTGCCGCCGCCCAGGCGCGCGGGTCGTTGGCCAGTATCTGCTTGCCCCAGGCTTTCAAATAAAGGTCGAGCCGCGTCCAGCCGCAGAACGGGATAGCGATAGAGCGAAATTCGACCTGCCGTAAGACGCTCGCTTCAAAACCGAGCAGCGATTTGCGGTTATAGCTGCTTGAGTGCCAGCCACACCATTTCGACGCCTGATCGTCATTGAATTCGCGCAACCGCCCGCCGCTCATCAACCAATCGACCGGCGAGCTTTCGGCGACCACCGGCTCGCTTTCGGCGGATTTGCCCGCTGCCGGCATTTGTAATTCATCATTCAAAATATCAGGCGGCCTGGCGGCTTCGCCGGACGCTTCGCCCGATCCCACGGCATCGGCCAGCGGTTCGACGGCGGGCGGCGCGTCAGGCGCGTCAGGCGTCGCCGCCATTGGCGCGCTCATCGCATCCCCGGCGTTAGCTTCCGGCAGCCCGCCCGTGGTCACGCGGTCATCTGCTGCTGCCCGGTCACTCGGCAACTCAACCGCCAGTGGCGCATCCGTCGCCGTGAACGATGAAGCCGATGCCAGCGGTGCCGCCAGGCTCGCGGCCTCGCCAGACGCCGAATCACTGGCCGAATCACTGGCCGACTCAATCACCAATTCGCCCTCCCTGGCTGCGGCTGACGCGGCGAGGGCGCTCGGCGACGATTCATCGTTTGACGTGGAGGGTGCGAATTCAGAGGACGCCGCAAGATCCGGCGAAGCCACCGGGTCTTCGGCCATGATCGGCGGCGTTGGCGAAATCGGCGGCGCGGCCTGCGCGCGGATGTCATCGAGCAGTGCCGCCAGCGCCTTGACAACGTAGGGGTCGCATTCGATGCCGGCGGACGCCTTGAGGGTTTCCATCGCCTGCTCGGCGCTCATTGCCGCTCGGTAAGGACGGTCGCCGATCAAAGCGCAATAGAGTTCGACAGCGCGCAGCAGGCGCGCACCGATAGGGATGTCTTCAAACGCCAGCATGTCGGGATAGCCAAGCCCGCTCCACCATTCGTGGTGCCAGCGAACCAGCAACTGCGCGTGGCGCGTCGCTTCGCGTTTGGCCATCTGCTGTTCGCCGATGACCGCGTGCCGCCACAGATCCATGCGCTCTTCGTAACTGAGCAGGCCCGCCGTCGCGTGATAGGCCGGCGTCATCGCCTGCAAGCCTATGTCATGCAGCAGCGCCGCTTCGGTGATGGCATGCGTGTCCGGCGTCGTCAAGCCGAGCCGCCGCGCCAGCCGCGTCGCCAACTCGGCGATCAAACGCGCGTGCGGGTAGTTATATTTCTCGAATGTGTCTATGCGGTTGGCGAGCCGGGTGATCTCTTCGTGCGTTTTGCCTTTAGCCGTCTCCACGCTGCCCCCTTCAGGACTTAGAGGCTAGAGGTCAGGGGCTAGAGGCTAGAGGGAGGCTGTAGGTTTACGCTGGCCTCCTGTCTCTAGTCTCTAGCCTCTAATCTCTGAACCCTGCGCTTTGAAGTTACAGGCTGCGCGCGCGGGCGTCAAGAAGCGCGCCATGGTGGAGGCCCACGGTCTCAATCAGTGACCGGCGCGACCGGCGGGTGGTCGGGCGTTGATGATGAAAACGGTTTACGCGGCTAATTTGACAACGACCTTGGGCCGTTCGCGGAAGCAGGTTTCGCACCAACCATAGAGAATTCCGTCAACCAGGTGATAAGCAATCGTATCGCTCTCGGCAACCAGTTGATGACATTCCTTGCATTCCCATCGGCGGCCCGCGCCGCCTTTCGCTTGTTCGAATACTACAGCCATATTAATAGTGGACGCTGCCGCCCAACTCCTCCTTGGTTCGATCTGCGCTGATTCAATAGAGACATCAAACGCGCCTTTGATACTGCAAACGTCGCACCTCAGTGTCGGTTCCACAATCAAGCGCCCGCCGGCAACTTTTCTTTTAGCCTATTAGCCTTGATAAATTCTTGAAAGCGACTTGCAGGCGCGCTTGTTTGGAGTTCCGCTTGAGGGCGGAATCTTGCCGCAATGTACCAGTCCGCCTCAAGGCGGGACACCAGGCGTGGTTGGCTTCAGTTGACTTCAATTGATCAATGTCGGCGTATCGTCCGGGCCGGCATTGAGCGATTGTTCTTCGACCGACCAGACTTCAAACAATTCGCGCGGCACTTCGGTAATGAAGCGCGACGGCTTTTGAATCACCGTCTGCCGCGAGTAATCGGTGACCACCAGCGGATAGCAAATGTATAACTCGTCTTTGGCGCGCGTCACCGCAACATAAAACAGTCGCCGCTCTTCTTCTTCGCTCTCCGGGTCACGCAAACTGCGCGCTGAAGGAAACTTGCCGTCCGCCGCCCAGATCAAAAAGACGACGCGCCATTCAAGCCCTTTCGCCTGATGAATCGAACTCAGGACAAGCTTTTCATCTTCATCGCCGCCCGACACCACATCTTCGCCGGTCGTGCCCTGCGGCGTGCCGAAGCGCTCGGTGTTGACCAGGGCCAACTCAGAGAGAAACTCTTCAGTTGAGTTAAAGCGCGCCGCATAATTCGACAACTGCCGCAAATCTTCGGCGCGCAGGTCGCTGTTCTCATAGGTGTTTTCGAGATGCTCTTCGTAACCGCTTTGCAGGATCAAAGCGATCTGTTCGGCAGGGCGGTCGAGGTATTCGGGACTGACGAGTTGGCCGATCAGCTTGACGAAACCCTGCCACCCGGCGGCTGAACGCGGCTGCGCGTCGAAGTCGGCTCGGCGAATCAAAGCGAGCGGCTCCTGTGTGTAAGCCAGGCGCTCCCAGATGCGATTGGCCGTGGCGTTGCCGACTTTCGGAATCAACTTCAAAACGCGCTTCCAGGCCAACTCGTCGTGCGGGTTGACGATGATGCGCAGGTAAGAAGTGACATCTTTGATATGCGCCTGCTCGAAGAAGCGCACCCCTGAACGCACGACGTAAGGGATGTCGCGGCGCACCAGTTCAAGCTGCAATTCCAGCGCGTGCCAGTGGCTGCGATAGAGCACGGCGATCTCATCGAGGCGCACGCCTTCATCGCGCAATTCCAGAATGCGCCCGGCAACAAACGCCGCCTGTTGATCGCTGTCTGTCGTCGGCACGAGCGCCGGCGATTGGCCTGCCGATTCTCTCACCGCATGGAGATTTTTAGGAAACTGACGGCGATTGTTGCGGATCGCTGCATTGGCCAGCAAAACGATTTCCGGACGCGAGCGGTAATTGGTCTCCAGGTGAAACTCTTGCGCGTCGGGGTAGCGCTCCTTGAAGGTGTAAATATTGGCAAAGTGCGCGCCGCGCCATCCAAATATCGATTGGGCGTCGTCGCCTACCACCATGACGTTGCGATGCCTGGTGGCCAGCAGGTCGACGATCTCCGCCTGAATCTTGTTGGTATCTTGATATTCATCAACGAGAATGTATTCAAAGTTACTTGCCCAGTAGTCGCCGATTTCCGGCTTTTCCGTAAGCAAACGCTTCCAGTTCATCAGCAGGTCGTCGTAATCCATGGTGTTGCGCTCAAGCTTGCGGGCCTGAAAGAGGCGATCAACGCGCTCGATCTGGCCGGCGAGCGGCTCGAAGTGCGGATAATTGGCGACGATGCAATCGCGTATGGCGAGGTCGCGGTTATTGGCGTAGCTGATGATGTCGGCGACCACCTCAGGCTTGGGGAAGCGCCGCGCTTTCGGATCGATGCCGGCATCTTGAATCGCCGATTCGATGAGGCCCTTGGCGTCTTCGGCGTCAAGGATGGTGAAGTTCTGCTGATACTCAAGCGACTCGGCGTGGCGGCGCAGTATGCGATTGGCGATTGAATGAAAGGTGCCGCCCCAGATTTTGCGTGAATCGGTTTGCAGTAAGGTTTCGACGCGGTGGAGCATTTCGCGCGCCGCTTTGTTGGTAAAGGTCACAAGCAGAATGCGCGCCGGCGGCACGCCCATTTCGATGAGCCGGGCGACGCGATAAGTGACCGTGCGCGTCTTGCCTGACCCGGCACCGGCAATGACCAGCAAGGGGCCGCCGCCGGCAGTAACGACGTTGTACTGCTCGGTGTTGAGGTCGGCCTTGTAATTGACCAGAAAGCGCCGAGGCACATCGCGCTTGATGACGTAATGCTTCGTCATGATGGTTATCTTGTCTGCTCGCCCGCCTGTCGGCAAGGTTCTAAGAGTCTATCCGTGCGCAGGTGTTTTGAAGAGTTCATGGAGTTTTAGACGAAAGCCGGGCACTAGATCGTCGCTTGCAAGCTCGTCATTTTCGGTGAGCGTCGTCGTTTGCGTCGGCGCGTGATGAACGGTCAAGGTTCGATAGGTCGGTGAGATCAACCACACCTGCCGCACGCCTGCGGCGAAATATTCTTCAACTTTGCTGATCACCTTCTCCCAAAGATCGTTGGGCGAAATGATTTCAACGGCGAGGTCGGGCGCAAGTTCCCAGGTGCCTTCCGGCTCGCCGTCGGCAGGAATACGCGACGCGCTGACGAATGCCACATCTGGCAATCGTATGTTCTTGCCGATGCGAAATGTGGTATCCGGCCCATAGACGCCGCCGAGCCGATTGGCTTCGACGTGACTGCCTAATCGAATAATCAAACATACGCCCACGCCACCGTGCTTTGCCCCGCCCATAATCTTTTCCTCTGGCTGACCGTCAACCATCTCGTATTCTTTTTCCGGGTCGAGGAGAAGTTCTTCAGTGGTTGCTAACATCGCCGTGTCTCCCTTTGCTAAGGATGTTGTGCATGCTGATTCTAGCCCCACAGCCCTGGCGCGGCAACGACTTTTCCTGTGCTGCGCGAGGCCGCGTCGGCGCGGCGGCGGCGCGATGATTTCAGCTAAAATTTACGCGAGCAATATTTTTTTTCTTTCGGCAAGCCAAGGCGGTCTGCTAGGATATGATCTTCAGGAGAGCCAATGCAAGAGATCAGAACCGCAACCCCGACGACAACTTCTAACCCGCCATCATCTACATTTACGAAGAAACCCCGGCCAGTTATGGATAAAGCCAGGTCGACCGCGCCGGCTTACGCCCAGGGCGAAGACCGGCTATCATTCAAAACGATTCCGTTCTTCCTGATGCACCTCGCCTGTCTTGCCGTTTTCTTCGTTGATTTCAGCCTGACCGCTGTGCTGCTGTGTGCTGCCATGTATGCCGTCCGCATGTTCGGATTGACGGCAGGCTTTCATCGTTACTTCGCACATCGCGCCTACAAGACGAGCCGCCCTGTGCAGTTCCTGCTGGCCGTGCTGGGCACGGCGGCCTTGCAGAAGGGGCCGCTGTGGTGGGCCGCGCATCATCGCCGTCATCATAAATACACCGACCAGCAAGGCGACCTACATTCACCCGTGAGAGACGGTTTCTGGTGGTCGCATATCGGCTGGGTCATCAGCCGCAGATACGAGCCGACGGATTGGAACGCCATCAAAGACTTTTCGCGTTATCCTGAACTGCGCTGGCTGAATCGCAACCACTGGGTTCCGGGCGTCATCGTCGCGGTGCTCTGTTTTATGGGCGGCCTGCTGGTCGGCGCAAGCGGCTGGTCATGGCTGGTGTGGGGATTTGTGGTTAGCACGGTTTTGCTTTATCACGGCACCTTCACGGTGAATTCGCTGGCGCATATGTGGGGCAGTCGCCGTTACCCGACGACCGACGACAGCCGCAACAATTTCTGGATTGCGTTGTGGACGGGCGGCGAAGGCTGGCACAACAACCACCATCACTACATGGCCTCGGTCAAACAGGGCTTCTTCTGGTGGGAGATTGATTTCAGTTATTACGCGCTGCGCGTGCTGTCGTGGTGCCGGCTGGTTTGGGATTTGCGCATGCCGCCCGAACATCTGCTGGCGGCGGCACGCAGCAGTTAGTCATTTTCATTACATTGAATCTCACGTGGGCGCGCGAAGCGGCAACCTGGCTCGGCTTCGCGCGCTTTCGTTTTATGGCTGCGGCTATGGCTTGCCGCCCATCAAACCTCACTGGCCATCGTGTCCAACAAAGCCGGCAGCAAACCGATGTCGGCAATTTCAAAGAAGCTCGCCGCATCGTAATCGGTGACGCGCTCGTGAACCCAGGTCATGTGATAAGGCACGTAAACGGCGCGTCCGCCGACATCAATCACCGGCAGGATGTCGGACTTGATTGAGTTGCCAACCATCAGAAAGCGCTGCGGATCAAGGCGGTGTTTGGCCATGATGGCGCGGTAAACGTCGGCGTTTTTTTCAGAAACGATTTCGACTCGGCTGAAATATTCGCCCAGCCCGGAGCGCGCGATCTTCGACTCCTGATCGAAGAGGTCGCCTTTGGTGATCAACATCAACGGGTACTGGCGGGCGAGATGGCTGATCGTTTGGCGCACGCCGTCAAGCAATTCGACCGGCGCTTCGAGCATGGCGTGCGCATAGCCGATGATCTCCTGAATCTCTGCGCCGCTGATGCGGCCTTCGGTCAGTTCAATCGCCGTTTCGATCATCGACAGCGTGAAGCCCTTAATGCCGTAACCGAAATGCTCGATGTTGCGCCGTTCGGTTTCGTTCAGCTTGGTTTCGATCCAGTCGTCGCCGTGATAGGCGGCGAGCAATTGTTTGAACTTCGCTTGCGTGACCGTGAACAGGCTTTCGTTGTGCCAGAGCGTGTCGTCAGCATCGAAAGCAATCACCTCAATCGCTTTGTGATGTTCGCTACTCATCGCTTCACAGGCGCTCTATGGCCTCGCGCGCCAGCATCGCCGCGCCGGTGACGCCGGCATCGTCGCCGAGCGTGGCGCGCACGATCTGCAAATCCCTGGTCATAAAGTTGAACGCCACGTCGCGCACGACGCGGTCGATGCGCTTGATGAAATCGTCTTCCATGGCTTCGACGACGCCGCCGCCGAGCACGACGATTTCCGGCGAGAGCACATTGACCAGGCTGCCGATGCCAATGCCGATCATGCGGGCGGCGCGATTCATAATCTTGACGACGAGTTTATCGCCGGCGCGATAAGCCTTGCCGAGATCGCCGCCGGAAATCAACTCGGTTTCCTGTTTGAGCTTGTCTTTAAGCACGGTCTTGTCGCCGCGTTTGACGGCTTTGCGAATATCGCGGGTCATGGCGATGCGGCTGGCGAGCGCTTCCATGCAGCCGCGATTGCCGCAGCCGCAGCGCGGGCCGTTGGCTTCGATGATGATATGGCCGATCTCGCCGGCATTCTTGCTGAAGCCGTGATAAAGCGCGCCGTCGGCGATGATGCCGCCGCCGATGCCTGTGCCGACGAAAACCCCAAGCACGTGACGCGCGCCGCGCGCCGCGCCGGCGCGGTATTCACCGTAGGTGCCGGCGTTCACATCATTGTCAACGATGGCCGGACAATTGAAGGCTTCGGCCAGGCGCGGGCCGAGCGGAAAGTTGCGGAGCTTCATATTGGCGGATTCGATGATCGTCCCGGTATCGGGATCGAGCGGACCGGGTGCGCCGATGCCCAGCGCTTGCAGTTGCTCGCGGGTGATGCCGGCGCGTTCGATAGCTTGTTCAGCGGTGCGCGCAACGGTTTGAAAGACCATCTCATCATCGCGCCAGGCTTGCGTCTTGGCGCGGGCGCGGCTGACGATGGTGCCTGCCTGATCGAAGATCGCCGCCATGACTTTGGTGCCGCCCAGATCAATACCCAGAATATAGTTTTCCATTACGCGGCTGATTAAACCACAAAACCTTATTCTCGGTCGATTTCATTTTGCGCCATCGGTCTGTCAGCAACAGCATAAGGATACGGTTTGCATTTCCGTGACCTGCTGCGCATCACCTGGCATAGAGGCGTCGGGCTATGACATCCATTCATGCGTCGGGAGCTTGTCGGAAGAACTGCTCAAGATGCGCGACATAGTTGACCGGCGTGTGGTCAGCCAGGTATTCAGGTGGATCTTCAAATTGCTGATGCCAACCGCGCGAAAAGATCGGCAGAGGGAATCCTTTCAGGCGATCTAGGGCGACACTCAGCCGTGTCGGGTCAGCCACCATCTCACCATTGTGAGTGATGTAGTGCAAGTTACCGAAATGATGAAACACCAGTGCCGGCGGCAAGGTCGTCACCACATCACGGTTATTGACCACGCGATAGATTGCCACCTGCGACAAGGATTCAGCAAAATCGCTATTGCCAGTCAGCGGCAACCCGAAGGTATAAAGCGCCTGGGGCGGTTTTAAGGATGCGGCAAGCGTCGCCAATGCCGCGCCCAAACTGTGGCCGGTGTAGAAGACCGGACATTCAATCTGTTCAAGGGCAGCATTGACATCGGCCCAGACCAAATCGAGCGCATCTTTAAAACCTTCGTGAACTAATCCTCCGCGTGGCCATTCGACGGGTATGGCAGTCAGATCCGTCAGCCAGTCTTTAAGATCCGTAGTGCCTCGGAAGACCAGGACGGCGTAAGGCGCAGGATCGCCCGCCAGCGTTTTGACGATTGCGCATTGCGTATCCTGCTTGTTGAAAAGCGGCATTTCTTCAAGGCCGACTTGGTTCAATATCTGCTGCCGTGTCGGCCCCGTAAACGCTTGGCCCATCTCATCAGCTTCTTGTCTGTAGATCAACCGGCAAAGCTCCGCCAGCCACCATGCGTTGATCTTGCTGTAGGCCGTCGCATTGACTTGAAAGTGCTTGTCATTGAGACCGTCGAAATAGACCGTTGCCTCGCCGGGCTTGAGCAGAGCCTCCCAACTGTTATCGAAATTCATACGCACCTCCCGTTTTTAATGATTGTAATGTGTGCTATAAATCGACGATCACCCCAGGCCGAGCGCCAGTTTCAAATGTGCAAGCGAGGTGTTGCCGCCCGAACAAACCACGCCGACTTTCTGATTGGCGAACTCGGCGCGGTGGCGATAAAGCGCCGCGAGCGCCGCCGCACCGGCGGCTTCGGCAAGCGTATGGGCGCGTTCAATCATCCAGACCATCGCCTGTTTGATCTCTTCGTCGCTGACCAGTATGAACTCATCGAGCAGCTCGCGCAAAATCTGTTGCGGCAGGGCGAAGCCCGATCCGGTTGCCAGGCCCTCGGCAAACGTGCGGTTCGGCGCATCGACCAGTTGCTTCTGCTGCCACGACTCGTAAGCTGCGGGCGAAGCCGCCGACTGCGCGCCGATGACCCGAACTCTGGGGTTGATGGCTTTCGCCGCAATGCATGTCCCGGCAGCGCCGCTGCCGCCGCCAACAGGAACGAAAATTACATTCAGGTGCGGCTCGTCTTCGAGCATCTCCAGGGCTTCGGTCGCCACGCCGGCAATCAACAGCGGCTCGTCGCCCGAATGGACGTAGCGATAGCCGCGCTCGCGGGCCAGGGCTTCGCAGTGCTGGCGCGCGTCGTCGAAGCGCTCGCCGTAAAAAATAACCTCGGCATTCATGCCGCGCATGGCGGCGACCTTGCCGGGATTGGCGTTTGCAGGAACGACGATGCGCGCCGCGACCTTGAACAGCCGCGCCCCGTAGGCGACCGATTGCCCGTGATTGCCGGTTGATGCCGCGATCACGCCGCGACGGCGTTCGGCGTCGCTCATCTGCGAGACGAGATTGACGCCGCCGCGCACTTTGAAGGCACCGATGGGCTGATAGTTTTCATGCTTGATGAAGACCTCAGCGCCGATCAGTTCATTGATTGCCGGGTACGTATGCATCGGCGTGCGCTGCAAGTAAGGTTGAATCTGCCGCTTCGCCAGCAGCACATCTTGAAACGTTGGCGCTCCCATTTTCCCCTCGCTACTTCGGGCCTGTGAAATTCGATAAGGCCAAAACCGCAGCCCGGTGGCGCGCTAACGGGCGTCGGGTGGCACGGCTGCCGGGTTGCCGTTAATGAAGCGGTCGAACCAGTAGAGTTGCCAGTTCAGACTTTCGACCAGGTGCTTCGGCTCGCCGGTGCGCGTCAGGTTGTGGTTCTCGCGCGGGAAGATCACCAGTTCGGTCGTCACTCTGTAATGCTTCAAGGCGCGGAACCATTGCTCGCCCTGTTCGAGCGGCACGCGATAATCATTGTCCGAATGCAGAATCAAGGTCGGCGTCTTGACGTTTTTGGCATACTTGAGCGGCGAACGATCCCAGTAGGTCTCGAACTTGTCAAACACGTAGCCGCCGAAGTCGCGGCGATGCCCGTAAGCGAAATCGCGCGTGCCTTCGTCACTGATGAAGTTGGAGAGGCTGCGCAAGGTCACCGCCGCTTTGAAGCGATCCGTGTGGCCGACGATCCAGTTCGTCATGAAGCCGCCGTAGCTGCCGCCGGTGACGCCTAGCCGGTCGCGGTCTATCCACGGATACTTGGCCAGCACCAGGTCAACGCCGCTCATGATGTCTGTGTAATCTTTATTACCCCACTCGCCGATGATGCCGTTCTCGAACTTTTCGCCGTAGCCCGTCGAGCCGCGCGGGTTGGTGAAGAAGACCGCCCAGCCGCGCGCCGCGTAAACCTGAAACTCGTGATACCAGTCGACGCCGTACATGCCGGCGGGGCCGCCGTGAACGCTGAGGATCATTGGATACTTCTTGCCTTCCTGCCAGCCGAGCGGCTTCACGAAAAAGCCGTCAATCTCCCAGCCGTCAGCGGCTTTGTAGGCGATGCGTTCGACATCCGCAAGCGCCAGCCCGCGCCACAGCGCTTCATTCAACCCGGTCAGTCGCTGCTCGTTCTGCCCCGAAAGATCGGCGATGTAGAGATCGTCCAGATGCTTGAAGTCGTTGGCGGCATAGACCACCTTTTGTGTCTTGTCGTTAAGGTCGACGCTGTGCACCGCTCGCGCGCCTTTTGTGATCTGGCTTACTTGCCGTGAAGCAACGTCAACGCGGAACAGGTGCGTCTCGCCTTTGACGCCCGATTGAAAATAGAGGGCGCGTCCGGTTTCGGCCCAGTCCAGGTCTGACGGAATCAGATCGAGATCGTTTGCCGCAAGCCGCGAAGCGCCGCCGCCCGTCGCCGCCGCCAGCCAGATCTTCGGGTGCTGCTCTTCGCGCGTTCTGCCGATGAAGGCGATGGTCAGGCCATCGGGCGACCAGCGCGGGCTGCTATCGCCTTCCGGGTGATCGGAAATCTTCAAGGGTTCGCCGCCCGTCGCGGCAATCACCCAAACGTCGGTGTTGCGGTTATCTTCATACTCTTTGCCTGTGCGGTTCGAGACGAAGGCGAGCTTCGCGCCATCGGGCGACCATTGCGGATCGGTGTCGTTCCAATCGTCGCCCGAAGTGATCATGTGGGCCTCGCCGGTCTTCACACTGGTGACCCAGATATGATTGCGGCGATCATCGAACCAGCCCGTGTCGTTGAACTTGTAAGAGAGGGTTTTGTAATGTCGCACATCGCTGTGGTCTTTGGCGCTGGCGCGATTATCGCTCGGCCCCGTGCGGCTCACACAGGCCAGCCGCGTGCCATCGGGCGACCATTGAAAACTGCTGACGCCATTCTTGAGATTGGTCATGCGCCGCGCTTCGCCGCCGTTCATCGGCAGGATGTAGACTTGCGCGCGGGCGTCCGGGGTTGCGCCTTCAGTCGCCGAACGTGATGCAGATTCCACTAGCGGGCGCGTCGAAAGGAAAGCCAGCCACTGGCCATCCGGACTCCAGCGCGGCGCGCTACAACTTTGCGGGCTGGTGGTAAACGGCCAGGAGCCGTGGCGGCCATCCGTCGCCGCCATCCAGATAGACGAGTAACGGCGATTCTGCTTCTGATCAATCGTCGTGATGACATAAGCGACGAGCTTGCCGTCGGGCGACAGGCGCGGGTCGCTCGCAAAGGCGAACGCATAATAATCTTCCGGCGTGGTGCCGCGCCGGCCTTCGTTTTGCCGGGCGGCGGCCAGCGGCAGAACCAGAGCCATAATCAACAAGAAAGCGCCTGTTAGTTGCCGGTTTCTTCGCATCGGTTTTTCTCCGTCAATAGATACTCAGGCTAAATCGAATAGTACAAGATGGGGATGACGAGCCGCCAAGACATCAAAGCTTAAAGCTGCGCGAACTTATTCCCTGGGGTGCTCTTCGTGTCCTCGCGCCTTTGTGGCCATCTCTTGTTTCATTGGTCATCAATGCCGATTTCCGGGCGCTATTTTCGCCGTGGAAGGATCGAACTCAGCCAGTCGCGGCGCTGCGGATTATCGGGAGCCCGCAGGATCTCGCAGAAAGTCTGATGGCCGACCGCCTGCAAATCAGCGAGCCAGGCTTCATCCACGAGATAATATCCGGCACCGTCTTCGATCAATTTCCGGTCGGCAAATTGATCCTGCCATTCGACGTGAAACGCCTGGCTCCAGAACGTATCGCGCCCTTTAATATCGATTCTCATGCGCTGACTCACCTTTGTCGCTCCCACTTGCTTAACTACATATTACTCACATAAACGCAGCAAACCTAGCTTACCGCACGCGCAACTGTCAAATATCAGGCCATCGCCTGCTGCCGTGTCAAACGCGGGCACAGCGTGGGCATTTCGCCGTATGGCAGGCGCGGCAATAGGCTTTGCCACACGTTGCGCAGTCGCGATGCGCTTCGGGACTGACCAGCAGCACGCGCCCGCGAAATTGCTTGAGCACCTTGCGCACCGTCTCTACCTGATACCAGTAGGTATCGACGTTGTGCAGCAACGGTAGGCAGAGCAATTCGTCGAAGCCTTGCAGCAAGCTCAAGCGCGCCAATTCCGAACGTAAGCGAAACCACTGAAACGCTTCGTCGCCAATTTCAGGCGGCGCGAGGTCAGTAGCCTGCGGCAGTTCGAAGGCGACGGGGATGCCGGCGGCAACCGCAGGAAGCGCCGGCAGGCTGGCGGCAACTTCATCAACGACCGGCGCGGCGGCTATTGTTTCAACGCGCGCTTTCGTCGGTTCAGCGATGCGCTTCCTGGCTTTCTTCGCCTGTTCGCTGATGGCGCGCTTTTGCCGGTGGGCAGCAGCGCGCTTGTTTTCGCGATCAATGCGAGTAAGCCATGTGGTTATCCATCCCAGCAGTCCGAAGCCGCCCGGCAGCGTGCCCGCAACCGTGTAGTGATTCGTCAATTGATGCTCTTTGACGAGCCGCGCCGCCTGCGGCCAGTTCTGTTTCTGAGCGAGCGCCACGGCGTGCAGAAAGGGAACGCCGGCCCGCGATACGAAGTGTTTGCGAAAGCGTTTCTGATAGACGAGACTCTGGTCGGGCCGCTCTGCCAATACTGCCGCCATGGCCGCCATCAGCAATAGGTCAGGGTCTTTGGGATACTCGGCGAGCGCGGGCCGCATTTTGCTCAAAGCCTCCTGCGGCTGCGCCAGCATGGCGTCGCCAACCGTCTGCTTGAGGCTTGCGGGCGCTTCCCGCATGGCCGCCATATAACTTAGTAGGTCGTCAGTCTCGTTCATCGACATTCATGCTAACGCGGCGCTCAGCCGCAGGCCACTCAGCATGACGCGCAGCGGTCTGCGCTTTTCAGATGGTTACGATAAGATAACATAGCAAGGCGATTCCGTCCGCGCGGCAAGAGGCCGACATGAAAATAAAATCTGTAACTGAAATTTCTTTGCCCAAAGCTGACGCGCAGCGCCTGCGCGACCAGACCTGGACGAACCGCCGTACACCACCGAAGTGCGCATCGGCGACCTGCCACTCGCGGAAGGCGGGCGCATGACGTACCTGTTCGACTTCGGCGACCACTGGGAATTCGATGTCATGCTGGAGTGCATTGGCGCAGTGGATAGGAAAGTCAAGAAGCCGCGCCTGCTCGAAACGCATGGCAAAGCGCCGGAGCAGTATCCCAGCTTTGACGACGATTGAAATGATGCAGACCATGAAGAAGGTGACGGATAGCCAATCATTGCCGATTTCATGGCGCGGCGGCGCGGCTGTGTTAAAATTCAAGTATGCTGCTCACGCAACTTGAAGCCACTGGTTTTCGCAACCTTGATGGCCTCAGCGAGTTCGGCCCCGGACTCAATATCTTCTACGGCGACAACGCCCAGGGAAAGACCAACTGGCTTGAAGCCATCTATCTGCTGGGCAACACGAAATCCTTTCGCACGTCGCAACTGCGCGAGTGCATCACCTTTGACAGGCCGCAATGCCTGTTGCGCGGCACCACTCAGCGCGGCTCGGTCAGCAAACAGATTCAACTGGCGCTCACCGAGACCAGCAAAGAGCTTTATGTCAACGGCAAGCGCGAAGCGGTGATTCGTTATCTCGGCAACCTCGATGTCTTCGTCTTTTCGCTCGAAGAGATGGACGTCATCAGGGGCGAACCGGCAGAGCGCCGGCGCTTTCTGGATCGCGGCATCGTCACCGTCACGCCCGGTTATCTGAACACCATTGCCCAGTATAACCACGTCCTCAAACAAAAGAACAAACTGCTCAACGCCGCCGCCGAAAGCGACAGGCCGGCGGCCTTCGCTGCACAGGTCGAAGCCTGGAATGAAGAGTTGCTCGAATATGGCGCGGCCCTGCACGAAGCGCGCCGCAATTACGTCGAACGCCTGAACCAGGTGCTTGCCGAAACCGATCACGGGCGGGCGATCTTCGCCGCCGAGCGCCTCAGCCTGCGCTATCGTTCGCAACTCGAAGGCAAAGGTAATCTTGATAACTTTATCGAACTCTTTCGCGAGCGGCTGGCGGCAAGGCTACAAGCCGAACTTGCCGCCGGGCACGCGCTGATCGGGCCGCATCGCGACGATCTGGAGATTCTCGCAGACCGGCGCGAAGTCAATCGTTTCGGCAGCGCCGGGCAACAGCGAAGTGCCTTGCTTTTGCTTGATTTAGCAGCAGTTTCAATCTATAATGGAGTGTACGAAGAAAGCCCCGTTTTGCTCATCGATGACATTGACGCAGAACTGGATCGTGGGCGCATCGAGGCGTTGATTTCGAGCCTCGAAGAGCGCGCGCAAACCTTCGTCAGCACGTCGCGCCGGGCGATTGCCAATCGCTACCGTGATCGCGCGACGGTCTTTTATGTCGAAGGCGGGCGGGCGCGGCGCGAACCAGAAAATGATCGGCAAAGTGTCAATGCTGTCTCTGCCGCAGGAGTTGCGCATGAACCGTTTGAGGCGTCCGAAGAACTCGAACGCGCCGTGCGCGAAATGACTATCCAGCGCGACGAGGCCAACGGCCCAGCAGACGACAGAGGAGATTATGAGCAGAGCATTGAAGCAAGTTTCAAATAAGGAGAAGCGTGTGACCACACAAGTACAGGATTATGGCGCATCGTCGATCACCGTCCTCGAAGGACGCGATCATGTGCGAAAACGTCCCGCCATGTATATCGGCGACACCCGCGAGACGGGACTTCATCACCTGGTCTACGAGGTTGTCGATAATTCGATTGACGAAGCGCTCGCCGGCTACTGCGACCGCGTCGAAGTTTTCATTCACATCGATAATTCGATCACCGTCATCGACAATGGGCGCGGCATTCCGGTTGACATTCACAAGCAGGAAAAAGTCTCTGCCGCAGAGGTCGTCTTGACCAAGTTGAATGCCGGCGGCAAGTTCGACTCGAACGCTTACAAGGTATCGGGCGGCCTGCACGGCGTCGGCGTTTCGGTGGTGAATTTTCTTTCGGAGTGGCTGGGGCTGGAAATCTGGCGCGACGGCAACACCTACGAACAGGAATACGTTCGCGGCGTGCCGCAGAGCCGCTTGCAGCAAACCGGCAAGACGCGCCGCCGTGGCACGAAGGTCTCTTTCAGACCGGACGGGGAGATCTTCACGGTAACCGAGTTTAACTTTGACACGCTGTCGCAGCGCCTGCGCGAGAAGGCGTTTTTGAATTCTGGAATTCGCATTACCATCATTGATGAGCGCAGCGAGCCGCCGAAAGCTCATGATTTCTTCTATCGCGGCGGCATCGCCGAATTCGTCAAGCATCTGAACAAGAGCAAGACCGTCCTACATACCCAGCCGATTCACTTCGCCAAGGAGAGCGTTGCCGGCGATCCGGTGGGCATCGAAGTGGCCATTCAGTACAACGACAGCTACAATGAGATCGTCCACTCGTTTGCCAACAACATCAATACGGTTGATGGCGGCACGCACCTGACCGGCTTTCGCGCGGCGCTGACACGGACGATCAACAACTATGCGAAGTCCGCCGGGCTGTTCAAGAAGGATGACGAGAAGCTCGCGCCGGAAGATGTCCGCGAAGGACTGGTCGCGGTCATCAGCGTCAAGCTGCCGCAGCCGCAGTTTGAAGGACAGACCAAGGGCAAGCTGAATTCGGATGTTAAGGGCCAGGTCGAAGCCTTCGTCAACGAAAATCTCGGACGCTACTTTGAAGAAAACCCCACGGTGGCGCGCAAGATCATCGCCAAGGCCATTGAAGCGGCGCGCGCCCGCGAAGCGGCCCGCAAAGCCCGCGACCTGACGCGCCGCAAAGGCGCGCTCGACAGCGCCGCATTGCCCGGCAAGCTCGCCGACTGCTCCGAAAAAGACCCGGCATTGTGCGAGTTGTTCATTGTCGAAGGCGACAGCGCCGGGGGCAGCGCCAAGCAAGGGCGCGACCGCAGGACGCAGGCGATTCTGCCGCTCAAGGGCAAAATCCTCAACGTCGAAAAGGCGCGCTATGACAAGATGCTGTCGCACTCGGAGATTCGCACGATGATCACGGCCTTGGGCACAGGCATCGGCAAGAACGACTTCGACCTGGCCAAACTCAGGTACGACCGCATCATCCTGCTGTGCGACGCTGACGTTGACGGCTCGCACATACGCACGCTGCTGCTGACGTTCTTCTATCGGCAGATGCCTGAATTGATTGATCACGGCCACGTCTACATCGCGCAGCCGCCGCTGTTCAAGATCAAGAAGGGCCGCAGCGAGCAGTACCTACACGATGAGCGCGACCTGCAAAAATTCCTGATGCGCAAGGCGACCGAGAACGTCACCGTCACGGTGAAGGCGACCGGCGTGCAACTGAAAGGCGCGGAACTGCGCAAAGCGCTTGAGAAGCTCTCAGACATGAACGGCTATCTCGACAAGCTTGAACGGCGCTTGCACGACCGCAAGCTGGTTGAGACGGTCATTGAGGCGTTCGCCGCCGTGATGGCTTCAAGAGAAGGCGGCCTGAAGTTGCACGAGGTCTTCCAGAAAGAGAATCTTTTGCAGCGCGTCACAGCGGCGCTTGAAAAAGCCAGCTACGATACAGAGATTGCGACGGACGAAGAACACGGCACCTATGAGATCGTCGTGCTGCGGTCGCGCGGCAACGGGCGCATCATCATTGACTGGGAACTGGCGACGCACGTCGAGTTTCAAAAGGCCGCGCACTTGTTCGGCGATTTGCAGGCGTTGAGCCGCCCGCCGTTCGTGATTGCCGAAAACGACAATCAGACGACCGTTGATTCGCGCGTCGCCTTGCTTGAGCACATTATGACGGCGGCCAAGAAGGACATCTCGATTCAGCGCTACAAGGGTCTGGGCGAGATGAACCCTGAGCAGTTGTGGGAGACGACGCTGCGGCCCGAAACGCGGACGATTTTGAACGTCCAGGTGAACGACGCCGTCGAGACCGACGAGATGTTCACGGTCTTGATGGGCGACGCCGTCGAACCGCGCCGCCGCTTCATCGAAGACAATGCGCTGGATGTGAAAAACCTCGACATCTAAGAACGTCAAAGAATGGCCGAGCACAGGCACATAACCGAATGGTACGGAAGGCTTCAAGACGCGGAGCCTTTCCCTGATCTGGCATACTGACAATCCCAGGCGGACGAGGCAAAATTTGCCGCCGCCTGGGAGATGGTCATTGAGGCTCCCTTGATCAAGGGGGAGGATTCGCGTGAATCAAGACTTCAAAAGATCTGTTAAGCGCCTTGAACGAAGAAAAGGTTAAGCGTCATATTGTGCGCGTGAGCGTTCGGGCCGGCTGCTCCGGCCCGTCCTGAGATAAAGCAAAAGGCATTAAATGGGGCCGTTATACACGGCAACGGTGGCGGTTATAGAACTGCTATTGTCGGCTTTGTTGATATCCCAGTAGTACAGGAACAGGACTCCTGACGGACACAATATAGTCATTATCCCCTCAAGCAATCGCGGCTTTTTATTTTTTGGGTTGGTTAGTTGATGGTGTAAAGCCTGATGTGTCTGACAGTATCGGAATGTGTAGCTGTCTGGTTGGCGTTGGATTCATCATGATCGTCGGCGGATATGCGGTAATCAGGTATACAGAGCCGCGCTACGCCAAAGACCTGGATATATGGGTAAGCGCGGAACATAGTGTGAACTCTCATAGCTTGCCATCACCTATCCAAAAGGCTACAGTCTTCCAGAAATCCACCGGCACGGCGCAGCAAGCTATGAAGAAAAGTCTTTCTCATCTTCCCAAGTACAAACGCGAAGAACTCCAAGAGATTACTTCCATCATCACCGAAAACGCCGATGTCGAAATGGTCATTCTCTTCGGCAGCTATGCGCGCGGCAACTGGGTCGAGGATATTTACACCGAAGGCCACATTACCTACGAGTATAAGAGCGATTACGACATCCTGGTGATCGTCAAAACCCATCCTCAGGTGCGCAAATTGGCGCTATGGCGCAATATTGAAGCCCTCGTCCGCCACCGCAGCACGATCCAGACGCGATTGACCTTGATTGTGCATGACCTCAAAGAAGTCAACCGGGCGCTCGCCAAGCGGCAATACTTTTTCACCGACATCAAGAAAGAAGGTGTGCTGCTGTATGATGCGAAGCGAGTCAAGTTGGCAAAGGCGCAACAGCAGAGTCCAGAGGAACGCAAACAGACTGCGCAAGAGGATTTCAAATACTGGTTCAAGAGCGCTAATGAATTTTTCGTTGCCTACGATTTGGTTTTCAAGAAAAGATTCTACAAAACGGCAGCTTTTATACTCCACCAAGCCACAGAGCGACTGTATATAACAGCTTTGCTGGTCTTCACACACTACAAACCGAAGGAACACGACATCGAAACACTGGGCAAGCACGTCAATAACTTAGACCCGCGCTTCTTGCCGATCTTTCCTCGCACCACGCCGGAAGAAGAACGGCTGTTTGAATTGCTCAAGAAGGCATATATTGACGCACGCTACAATCCCAGTTACAAGATCACCAAGAAAGAGTTGGAATATCTGGCCGAGCGGGTAAAGAAATTGCAGCGATTAACGAAAGCGATTTGCAAGGAAAGAATCGCGAGTTATGCGTAAAGGCAATGATTGACTTCGATGACGAGGCGGAAGGCGCGACGTGAAACGAAGCCGCCTAACCATCCAATGCAGCGGAGCGCGCCACCTTCACTTCATTGTTACCCGCAGGTTCTCACGCGCGCCCGCTGATGCGGCAGACTGTGTGAAAACTCTCAATTTAAAAAATGAGCGGGACGAAAAATCATTACCGAGTACTCAAAAATGCGTTACAGGTCAAATGTGGAGCACAAATTTTTCGCCATTTTCAATTAGCCGAGTTTTCACACAGTCTGCCGGGGCGTTAGACGCACTTAGGCGTGCTCGGTTGATACCAGCCTTTGAAAGGGAGGTGATTGCTTATGCCGAGAGATGATGAGCTAAAGAACCAGGTCGTGGAGAGGATTACAAGCCTTTCAGATGAAGACCTCATAAAAATGCTGGAAGAGAAACGTCATGAATATACCCCCTTTGCTCTAGAAGTAGCACAACAAGAACTTTCAAAGCGTGGCGGTAAAGATAAACTTCAAGAACGGATTGGAGAGAAAAACTGGTTGACTGTCAGCGGTCTAGAACACGTAAAGTCACTCCGAGGTTCGCCAAAGCTGGGGGGGCTTTTTGAGCCATTCATGCCTGATGTAGAGCTGTTTTCGGATATGAATGCTATCTTTGATGCTGCACGAAGTATTGTGGTATCAGGAGGTCACAAACTGTCAAACCAAGAAGACGCTTTGCAACAGGGCCGACGCTGCTTTGTTATCGTTACTCCGGGTCGTATGTTGATGTCTATACCTGCTGTTCCATCTGAGAGTCAGGCAGCAGCACTAGCGAAAGTAGCAGAAGAGATATTGCCATCTGGCAAGTCGTTGAATATATCGGTTATCAGTTATACATACGTTGATGCCTTGTTGGAAGATATGACTGGATGCATTCCTTTTCTAGGATATTTGTCTGCCTTTAGCTACTCTGGACATAACATAGTTGTTTTTGAAGGGCATCCATCAGCATTCGAGAGTGGAGTTCGTGACAGTGACATATTATTAGTAGATTCGGGAATGGAGCGTTTCCTATTGCCAAACTGGGCAGAAACTGCCTTTGCAGTGATGCGGGGAAATGCAAGAATATTTATTCACAACCGTGAAACTTATACTCTTATTCAATTAATTAGGAAAGAACAACCAAAAGATCAAAATCAGGAACCATGGTGGAAGTTCTGGTGAACCCCATGCGTCTAACGCTATATTGAAAAGGCGCCCCTATATGGTAGCTTGGATTCGCTAAAAGCCAATCTACTTTAGAAAGGAGCGCCAATGACTGACATCAAGTATGTCGCTTTTGATGTTCATCAAGCAACCATCTCAGTTGCCGTTCTCAATCTTGAAGGCAAGCTGCTGACTCAGGCCGTGATGCAAACTGATGCTACAGCCATCCGTGATTTCCTTCGTGGTCTCAGTGGGGTTGTTCACCTTACTTTTGAAGAAGGCACTCAAGCCCAGTGGCTCTTTGACCTCACTCGTCCTTTAGTCTCTGAGTTGCTCGTCTGTAACCCGCGCCTGAATCATTCTAAAAAGCGCGACAACAAAAGTGACCGCCTGGATGCCTTCAATCTCGTCAGGGATTTGCGCGCCGGGCTGCTCAAGTCAGTCTATCACGGCTCGCCGCAGACACAGACTTTGAAGCAACTGGTCCACCACTATGAAAGCGTGACCGAAGACACCACTCGCTGCATGAATCGCTTGAAAGCGGTCTTCCGCTCGCAAGCCGTCAGGTGCGCCGGACGCGATGTCTATTACACTAGCAACCGAGCCGCCTGGCTTGCGAAACTCAACGAAAAAGGCTTGAGAATGCGGGCGGAGTTTCTCTACAAACAACTCGATCACTTGCGCGACCTGCGGCGCGAGGCCAGGAAATCCTTATTGAAAGAAGCTCGCCAACAGGCGGCCTTCACTCGACTGTGCGCGGTGCCAGGGCTGGGGCCGATCCGCGTGGCGCAATTTATCTCCGTCATCGGCTCGCCACATCGGTTTCGCACGAAGCGACAGTTGTGGACCTACTGCGGTTTTGCCGTTGTCACAAGGTCAAGCGCCGATTACAAGGTGGTCGGCGATAAGTTAGAGCGGAGACACAAGAACACGCAGACACGCGGTTTGAACCCGAATCATAGCCGGAGGCTGAAACTGGTCTTCAAGAGTGCGGCACTTGAGGCACTGAAAGAAGAGTTCTTTAAGAAGATGTACGAAAGACTGCAGGCAGCCGGAGTGCGAGCAGAGATGGCGAGGCTGACCATAGCGCGAAAGATTGCGGCGGTGGCCTTAGCGATCTGGAAGAGTGGCGAGCAATATGATGAAACGAAGTTGAGCAAGCAGGCAGCATAAGCGAAGGAAGCTTCATCGAGTGCTGAGTTAGAAGCGAACAAACCGGCAGGCGAGGAGGAAGCTGCTTAAGCGAAAGAGGTCGCGGGAGAGTATCAAATGCGTTTGTGGACTAAAGAGTTCCTGGCCTAACTGTATGCCCCCGCAAAAGACCTGAAAAAGCCATAGTCGAGAGAGACTCAAATAGAACCATGGTCAGAAGAACCAAAAGCCAGGCTTGCAGGCGCAAAGTAGCAGACTCAGAGAATCGCAGGATGGAGAAGATGAAGAAGACTCAGCCAGAAGGTTCCGAGCCGCAAGGGGGCTGGCCGTCAAAGAAAATGATGACGGGCAGGTCAGGAGGAGTTTTTTCTCTTGACTTCCTTTTCATAGAACTTCCTTTTCATAGAACAATTGCATCCAGCGGAGGCCGCGAAGCGAGCTTCGTATAGTTCCCTGAATGCGGCTCGCGGCCCCGCTGATGCGCCAGACTGTGTGAAAACTCAATAGCCGTTCCGGTCGTAAGAACAAATGTTAGCATAACTCTTCCAGGAGAGAATCCATTGAGCTTCATTCAAGGCACCCCTCGTTCTGAAGTCTTGCTCTTTCCTGAAGCTTTCGATGATTACATCACCGATGATAACCCGGTACGCTTCATCGAAGCTTTCGTTGATCATCTCGATCTTCACGCGCTTGGCTTTTCTCGCACCACTCCGTCTCACACTGGCCGGCCAGCTTACTCGCCTGCCGACCTCCTGAAGCTTTACATTTACGGCTACATCAATCGGACCCGTTCCTCCCGCTTGCTTGAGAAAGAGTGCTCGCGCAATCTCGAACTTATCTGGTTAATGCGCAAGCTGCGGCCTGACTTCAAGACCATCGCTGATTTCCGCAAGGATAATGCTGAGGCCCTCAAGCAGGTCTGCCGTGAGTTCACCCTCCTGTGCAAGCGCTTAGAGTTGTTTGGTGGCGAGTTGGTGGCGATTGACGGCAGCAAGTTCAAAGCGCAAAACAGCAAGCGGCGAAACTTTACGGCCAAGAAACTGGATGAGTCCATCAAAGAGGTTGATGCCAAGATCGAAAGCTATCTTGGCCAACTCGATGAAGCCGACCAGCAGGAAGCAGACGTAAAAGCGCCCACCGCTGAGCAACTCAAAGAGAAGATCGAGCGACTGCGAACCCGAAAACGCGACTATGAGCAGATGCAGCAGCAACTCAAAGAAAGCGGCGAGGCGCAGATCTCATTAACTGACCCGGACTCTCGTTCGATGAGAGTGAGCCAGGGGACAGATGTTTGCTACAACGTGCAGACAGTTGTAGATGACTTGCACAAGCTGATTGTTGAGCATGAAGTAACGAATGATCCTACTGATCAAGCGCAGTTGTCGAGGATGGCGATTCGGGCGAAGCAAACACTGGGAGTGGATGAACTGGAAGCGGTAGCCGACAAGGGCTATTACGACGGGGCCGAAGTAAAGAAGTGTGAGCAGGCTGGGATAACCGTCTAGGTGGCAAAGCAGCAAACCTCAGCCAATCAAAGGCACGGTCTCTACACGAAAGAAGACTTCACCTACAACTCGGCGAGAGATTGCTATGTCTGCCCAGCAGGCAAAGAACTGGGTTACCGATTCGACACGGTCGAGTTGGGACGGCATATACGTTACTACAGCACGAAAGAGTGCCGGATGTGCGAGATCAAGAGCCAGTGTACGCGCAACCAAAAGGGGCGGCGAATAACGCGTTGGGTAGACGAAGCGATACTGGAGCAAATGAGCGAGAGGGTAAGAGCAAGTCCAGAGAAGATGAAGAAGAGGAAGGAGTTGGTCGAACATCCATACGGGACAATGAAGCGAGCGATGACGAGCGGGTATTTTCTGATGAGAGGGATCAAAAAAGTGGCAGCCGAGATGAGCTTGACGGTGATGGGATATAACATCAAGCGAGTGATCAACATCTTGGGAGTGAGAAAGATGGTTGAAGCAGTTGCATAAACTGCCGCCGTCTTTTCATTGCAGTAAGCTGAATGAAAGCGGGGGGCACAGTCTGTTAACCGCAGAGCAAATGAGTTTTCACACAGTCTGGCGGAGCGTTGAGCGCCTACTTGAAACTCACTGTTGCGCCTGATTAAATGCGCAACGGTGCACTTTGAAATAATCAGTGAAATATCAGATATCGAAACCATTGCGGTGGGCAATCGCATTCGAGGCGTTGCCAGGCTGCGAAGACGATATGGCAAAGGCAGGTAGAGAAAAATGAAAGGCACTGCACTGTGCGGTTGGTTAGTGGTAGAATACGACTTGCCGAACTGCACTGGTATGAGGCACACGGCATAGGTAGAAAGAACTGAAACGCAAGCGATACTTGGACTAAGCTTATGAAGCGAAAGCAATCAACTTGCACCCCAACTCCCTTGTTCGCGATCTGCGTTAATAACTCGGAGTATCCGGCCTCCTTGGAACTGCACAAGGTATATCGCGTACTCCCCGACGAAGACGCGGAGCAGGAAGGCGATTTGCGGGTTATTGATGAAAGCGGAGAAGACTACTTGTATCCAGCCGACTACTTTATTCTGCTTGAGCTGCCGCGCGATGTGCAACGGGTCTTATTGCACGCCAGCTAACTTAATACAACGCCGCTCAACAAGGCGATGCCGCCGAGCGCGCGAAGCGCACTTCTAGTGATTACTTGCGGGGCCGCTCGCGCGCCCGCTGATTGGGAACGTTAGACAGCTTTATGCTGAGAGGAGAAAAATGATTATGAAGGTAGCGGCACTTATATTCGTTCTCCTATGTTCAGCCTTAATCTTGCCATGCAATCAATCGCAACCTTCTCTTTCTGGGCAGATCATGAAGCAGAAGTTTCTCTTTGAGAGGAGCTACACGAACTTCGCTTGGGGATACCAGCATGCAGGAATCTACCTCGATAATCAGGGGAATGTTTATAGCTACGCTTATCAAATGGGTGAGAAGCCTTGGTCTCCACAACAGGCCGACTCATTTACCGAGCCTGAGCTTGAAGAGCGCTATAGTCATGGGAGAAAGCTGGTAAGGACAATTGATTCGAAGGAGCTTCTAGAAAAGTATCGGTTGATAGGGCAAGCAAGCAAGGGGCAATATTCGAAACGTTTGCAGAGAGGGGCAGATCAGGGTGCGTATGTCAGCAGTTGTTATGTCTATGATGAAGCCACAGGACGTTACAAGGAGATTGAACTGAGGGTAAAGGGAGATTGGAATTATGAGAATCTTTCGCCAGCGGCCAGAGAGTTGGCAGAGTGGCTAGAATCGTTGAAAGCTCCTATGAAATGAGAGTGGGTCGCCGTCTAACAAGGCGCTCGACGTGAGCCTTGCCGCATAATTGTTATGGTAGCCAGCGTGGTCGGCGGCTGCGGCCACGTCAGCTTACTCGCTAGGCTTCCGGCGGGTGGCGGACGAGCCATCGGGCGCGGGTTTCTTCCACAATATTCTGTCTTTGCCTGACCGCTTCTATGTATTCATCTAAGTGGATGGAATGGACTATCGAATGATCGTAAGCCGCTTTGATCAGTTCATGGATGGCTTCCTTCAAGTGCGGCTCTTGCGCGTGATCCAGCAAGATCAATAACAGCCTCACAAACGCCTCAGGCTCGCAGGAATCAGTGTCTAAGGCTTCGGTGACAAGCCGCTCTGCCTCTTCGCTTGTGAAGATAAAGTATGGCGATTGTTCGGAGTTTGCGATTTGTGGCGACATCGTTTTGCTCCCTAACTTGTTGCCAGGATGACAACAGAACCAGTGTTTGCTATCTTATGGGCCTCACGCAATTGTTTACTTTGATAATTATTTGCAACAGCCTATGCACCTCGCTGCTTCAGACCAGCCATGCTGAGCTACGCTGTGAAGTTGAGAAGGCATCAACTTCTGGCGATCATGAAGCGCAGCAGCATAATATATCCATCTGGATACAAATACAAGCGAAATCGCAGGGATTCAGCCCCATCAGGAGGGAATGCCTGATGGGAAAAGGAGTACGTACAAGGCCGGAACGCCTTGCAGAGAAGCTTCTTCAGATTCGGCTGGAGCTTGGCCTTTCACAGTCAGAGATGGTGAAGCGATTGGGGCTGGAGGATGTTATTGCTCACACTAAAATATCGCATTACGAACTGGAGAGGCGCGAGCCAACTTTGCCGATCCTGTTGGGGTATGCGCGAGCAGCAGGTGTCTGCGTGGATGTGCTGATAGATGATGAATTGGACATGCCGGAGAAGTTGCCTAGCATCGCAGAGCACAAAGGGATAACTCGCAAGCGCACATCTGGAATGAAACGCAAACGGTAGTAATCATTCGGGAGTATGTCTTAAGAGCAAAATTTGTAGATGGACTGAGTGGCACAGCAAAATGAGATAGCCTAACTCTCCGTCAGACTGCGGGAAAACTCTTTAGGTCTACTCGACGTAATAGCAGATGATCACACATCTACTCCAGGAGAGAATCCATTGAGCCTTATTCAAGGCACTCCTCGCTCTGATTTTTGCTCTTCCCTGAAGCTATCTATGATTACGTCACGGATGATAACCCGGTCCGCTTCATCGAGGCTTTCGTTGATCATCTGGATCTAAACCAGCTTAGCTTTTCGCGCACTACTCCTGCGCACACCGGCAGACCAGCCTACGACCTTGCCGATCTGTTGAAGCTCTATATCTATGGCGGCCTTGCCCAAAAACTCGCGCATTTGTTACGGGCGGTTACAGCCATCTTGAGCTTTTGGTTGCGCGGCCCGTCCAACCAAAAAGTCTTGGAGAGCATACTCGATTTCAGGTTTCCCTCAATGAAAAGAGGTGGTACTACTAGCCTGTGACCTCTTCTCAGAAATTACTATTTACGTCTGCGCCCGCCCGTGCTGTAATAAAGCAACCCAGGAATGCGCAATTCAGTCCCTCTCAATGAGAAAGCAACCACTATGACTTTTCTGGATTTTTTCCACGATGAGCAGGAACAGCACGGCGCCCATTTGATCAGCGAGAAGGCAACACTGATAGCTAAAAAGCGAGGGATAGCTAGTCCTCAGATTCACTGGCGGCAGACTAGCAGGTCATTCGACAATCAGATGTACGGCTTGGAAATAAGCAGTGGTAGCAAATCAATCAAAGGCGAGTTCTCTGCTGAAGAGGTTGGTGACTATCCCGGCGGTGGCAATCAACATAGAACCACCGAAAAACTAGGGAACCTAATAAGAGAGCTAACTACATAGGGAAAAATGAAGGGGCAATATTGCCCCTTCATTTGGTTCTCGTCATGTCAGGACTATCAGGTCCAAAATGTTGCCTCGATTTCCATCTCGTAGATAGACTGAATGAGGCAACAGAGGTTGTGGCAGAGAATTTTCAAGAGGACTTCATTAGCTTGCGCGATGGGTAGCTTACTTCTGAGACTGCCGCCAAACTTGGCCTTGACCATCGAGAAGGTAGATTCTACGTTGCTACGCTTGTGGTAGTGCTGCATGAATTCTTCCCGATGCAGGCTGTAGTAGTGCCACATCTTATTCCAGATTTCGCACTTGCCGGTGTCTGTAGAGCCGAATTTGAAGTCGATATACGGCACGGCTTTCTTAGCTTCGACGACTCTCATGTTAGCGTAGCTTGAGTAAGCCTTGTCGGCAGAGACTTCTTCTATCTGAAAATGCTTGGCTGTCGCGTTGACTAGCGAGGCGAAGAAATTTGTGTCGTGATCGTGCGGGCCGCTGACCTCCGCTGCCGTAATGATGTTGGTTTTGACCCCGCACATGACGTGCGCTTTGACCCAGTCGCGTTCCGTCTGTTCCTTGCCATACTTCTCATCAAACCAGCGAACGTACTGGCAGGTTGAAAAGCCGGTTGCGTCTACCGCGAAATCCGTCTCGACGGCTTTCAACGGCAAGCTTGATTGGGTGATCAGCCATTTTAAGTACGGCGTCAGTTCTTCCTTTTCTATGTATTGGTTGATCGAGTTATAGCAGGGGAGTTTGGAGAGATATCCCTTGGTGCGAGCCTCTCGCAAATCCGTCATGAAACACCTAGCCGACGTAGTCGAATACACTTTGAAGGCGGCGGCAAAGATGATGTCGGGCAGGGGAACCCGACTTCTACCGGTCAACTGGATAGGTTCATCTATACCAGCACAGAGTGTGTGTAGCAGCTCCTGAAATCTCGCCTTCTCATGGATCTGCGCCAGCCGATACGCCGGCCAGTTCTGCCTGTAAAGCTTCTTCTCTCTCAATGGGATTTCCGGGATCACCTGAGGAGTCGAAGGGGTTTCTCGCTGGAGAGTAAACTCTACAGCAAAGACGTGTTTGCACTTGGCATGGGTAGCCAAAAAATCAGGACACGTGCAATTGTCGGGATCAGGAGCCGTTTTTACTTTGTAGGTGCCTTTACCCGATTGCGAGGGGACGACATAGTGATCGCCCTTACGCTCGATTTTGTACAGAGCGGCGATCTCAAGACCCCGCTGTTGTCTCACCTCCATTGGTCACCTTGCCTTTCTTTGGCGATTGACCCACAATGAAGGGGATTCTTGCCTTTTCGTGAGCAATCGCGTTTAAGGTTGATCGGGCCCTATCACCTGTTAGCGCAGGGGGTAGGGTTCTGCTTTTGAGCAGTATCATGATAGCGCTGAATTCGGCTAAATTCAAGAAAACACGGAACTTACCGCTATCAAAAAGGAACCCTGATTACAGGGCTGATCCGCTACGGAGGTTTAATCTTGACCACAATTTCGCCACCGTTAATGGTGATGACGGTTGTGCCTTTGCGGTATTGGGTTGTGCAACTTTGCACTGCGCGGGTTGGCAGAGCATTTTTCTTGACAGGGTTTAGCTTTACTTCTATCGTATACACGATCACCTCATAGCCCGTTCCTTACAACGGGCGGTTGTGAAGTTGGAGAACTTCAAGTTTTCGGTTTAAGCGCCAGAGGATCTAGCCATCACCTGGCGCTTTCGCTTATCCGTTAGTTTCCACTCCCTCAAAAAGATTAAAGCCAGCGACGGACGCCTGAACTCGCCCTTCGCTGGCTTGTCTGTTGGCGCAGCAGCGCCAACGATTCCTACCCCTATTCGCTCGGTTCAGGGCGAGCAAAGGCCAAATTGCGCTTTCGTTTTCTACAAGAGAAAGCAAAAAAATCGTGTTGCTGATTACCATCAACAACATGACTATTTCACCACATCAAAAAGGACAAAAAGGGACAATCTTAAACTCGGCTCCGCCAGTATCGTACTCGCTCCTTATAATCTATTCCGTAAGACTTGCATCGTCTTCGAAGCTGCCTTTTTCCCGAATCACCTACCCCCCACCTCCCTAATTTGAGCATCGCCGCAATCAATTCCTGCTTTGGGTCATTGCTGCCTTCAAGCACGCTACGGATGGCTTTATCAAGGTTTTCTCTGAACAGTTCTTCCTCATCGAAGCTACGCGCTTCTACCAACGCTCTCAGCGCAAGCGCCTCCCAAAGTTTCTTAGCTTGAGTGTTGAACGCTTTTAAGGTTTGGATGTATTCCACGTTTATTAAATCTACCTGCGGCGGATTGGTGTGTTGATGGGTGTAACGGATGTCCATATACGCCATTGTAAATTTATAGAAGATTCTTATGCGTCGAACTTCGATCACCCAGATATCGTCGTGAATGATACTTAAAAATAGGTGGGATAATTTCTTCCCCATCAGTTCCTTCTTTGCTTCATCAGGAGAAGTTGGCTTTTCAAACTTGTGCCGAACTAATCCTACGTACTGGATCAGATACTCTTTCCATTTTTCGCCAAACGCATAACCTAGCAGGTTTACACTACGCCATTCCAGGTTCTCGGCATCAGGGAGATCAAGCCCTTTATAATCAAGTGCATCTCTGATGCGTGTTTTGATGAAACGGTTTTTATTTTCCTTTTTGGCCAGTAAACACCAGTCACAAAGATATTGATTGAGTCCAATGTGTAATTGGACTGCACCATCCAAAGTACCATCATTCCACTTTCTTCTTTCGATAGCGGGGTCTTGCAAGTTACCATTGCATTCTTCGCATGGCGGATCTTCTCTATCACCGAATCGCTGGCCACTTGCGATGAAGCAAGAGCCGCACATAGACAAGGAAGGAGAGTCGTTTTCTACGGTTTGCTTGCAACCACAGCTACAGCTACAGATTCTCTCGCTGTTTTTGTACTCCTTGAATCGCTCGATAGCATTTTCAAAAGTTCTCTGGTTCTTTTCATGCTTTCTCACAACGCCCTCTCTGTAGGCTCTCTGATTGATTTGACTCGCCAACCGCGCTCAGAGAAGGCGTAGCTGTCCCGCTGATGATCAGTCAACGGTAAGGCGAGCCAATTTTTATGGCTGGATTATATCAAATCAAAAAGAACTCACTTGCCTATAAAATCAGATTCACCCGCGTTTTTCTACATTAGGAATTTTCTTCGGTAAGTCCAAAGTATCGTCAATCAACACATCCGTAGAAACTCTTGCCACCTTCGCATAAGCTAATAGCACAAGCAGGGACGGTTCACGCTTGCCGCTTTCAAATTCAGAGATGTGACCAGGATAAATGGGTGCTCCACAAGACGTAGCACGAAGACGCTTGGCCATCTCTTCCTGGGTGACAGCAAGAAACTCCCTGATCAGCTTCAATTTGCCACTCAGTCGTTCGGGCCGAAGCCTGTGACCGTGTCCTCGTAATCTCATCAGAAACATCTCCCTGATGAGATCACCAGAAAATCATTGTAAATACTCCTAGCTGGGAGTATAACTATTTGGATTTCAAGGAGCGCCGGAAGGTTGAGCTTCCGAGCGGCTTGCGTCATCCGCGATGTACAGCCGCCTCTTTCATCTTTTTTTGCGGCTCATACGATAGCATAAAATGGCTGGACCCCGGGAAGCTATTTGCCCTTCTGGTGTGAGAAAGGGTGCAATTAAAAGTGAGACTCCGGCATAATGAAAAGCTGAAAAATCATTTACTTCTTGCTGGAGGTTTCCTATGCCCTCTGCCAACTCGTCCGAGTTTTTTCAACGCCTACAACGCTACCCT